>Ga0247778_1000497_pt1 | contig 47009 bp, 55 predicted proteins | sample UWRJL049202B5_FD_179939 | JGI IMG/M metagenome (GOLD analysis project Ga0247778, IMG submission 179939) | Plant litter microbial communities from Arlington Agricultural Research Station in Wisconsin, United States - UWRJ-L049-202B-5 | ecosystem: Environmental > Terrestrial > Plant litter >... | reverse complement strand
TTGTTACGCTGGGGGTGGTGGAGGAGAGGGAGAGGGCGAGGAGGAATAAGAGAGGGAATTTTACGATGGGGATGTTGTGGAATGGGAGGTTTTTTAATTAGGTGGGGGGTTGGTGGGGGTGGGGGGTTTTGGTGTTGGTGTTGGTATATACCCTGGTGTTTTGCTTGTGTCTCTATGTATACTTTGATGCGTATCCATTGAACCTTAGATTAAAAGTTGCGAAATTGAGACCCGCAAGTCTAATCCATAAAGCTAGTGTGACACTCCTCGTATTCTAATGAGTACCTAGATATTCTTTCAATTGCATTACTCCGCTTGGAAACACCTCACAAAAACTGAAGGCTTAAAGGTCACCTCACTACCGATTTCACAACATCCCTACTCTAGCCTCAACCCATTCCATCCCACTTTCTCAAACTCTCCCACATCCCCCCCCCTCAACGCTTACCCGTAATCTTCCCAGGCGCCCTTTCAAACAAATAATCATCAGCCCTTTTGCCCTCACCCTCCTCCTCATCCCTCTTACTCTCCCAATAATACCTCTCAGCCTGCTCATCAGCAACCAACGCCACCACCCACAACCGCTCCTTCGTATCAGCATCAAACTGCTGCATCAGAACCACGTCCGGCAATGGCTTGTTAACCACGTCAAATGTGTTGCCGGGATCAGTGACGCTTATTCGCGCTTTTTGGAGGGCATCGCGGCCGATGAGGATTTCGGGATGCCGGTTGAGCCATTCAGTTGTTTCTGCTCTGGTGGTGGAGGGCATTTTCGGCTCGTCGTTGGGATGTGTCAAGATCGCTGGCGGGCATTTATGTGAAGAGATGCAAGGCGAGACTCGCTTGATGATCATAAGTAGAGTGATTGGGGGCGGTAAGGAAATGTGGACAGTGGGTTTAACGAGGGGTGCTGTCTGACTGGCTCGATTACCTTACCGAAGTGACCACGGTCAGAGGACCCATCTTGAGCTTGTTGCGAAGTAAAATTGGGCCAGGTTTGCTGGTACCACTGCCTTTTCATATGTGACCGGATCGACCAAGTTGATTACAAGTAGTAGCTGGTGATTTGACGTTTTACTCTGTCCGTTAATGTCACGGAATCCGCCGTTCTTCTCTACCGTCGCCGTGCTATACAGGCGCTGATCTGTTCGTACAGAATTTTATTTCTGTCATATTTCATGACTTCATTCAGAGAGAGAACTTAGCATTTTCACTCATTTCTATATGCACTAATTGAGTGATACATTCTAAGTGAAGGGGCCTGGCACGGAATATTGTGGCCTGTTTCAGACACGCTGTTATCATGTTTTTGTTGATTTCAGTACTCAACTTGGATGTCAATATTTTAAAATTCAATAGAGAAAAACCAGTTATTTGTGGAATAATGATTTAATTAGGAGAATTTACATGCTAAAAAAAGAGGCGGCAAGAGTTAGATGCGCTTCCAACCCTCGTCGATCCATTTTTGTGAATCATCGCCGTAATCAACCAGAAGTCTTAGCCCATAAATTCCCATTTTTGACCTCGAGAGTCTATTCGTAGTTTTCTGCCATTATCTCGCTTCTCGTCAGGGTAGTCATCTGGGTCATCCTTCTGCGGCCATGGTCCATCCCAAAGAGAACCATCAGGCAGTATCAAAGTAGCTACATGCGGTGAACATCTCCAGCTATTCTTTGGGTGATGAAAACGGAGTTTGAAATATTGCCGTCCTTTTCCTTCGACCAGTAATTCATCGGTTATGAAATGGCAACCGCTACCTGTATACACCGATCCCTCCCCAGGCTGGCAACGATATCCTCCAATCTCTCTCCTCTTCTTGTACCCGTTGAAACATATACTCTTCTTCAGTTGCTTCTGAGCCCATTCTTCTTGTTCATTGCGCTCTTTAGGGGCCAAGGTTTCGTATTTGAGTTGTCGTGTAGCCATCTTTGTATCAAGATCCGGTCTAAGAAGTGTGTTTGCTGGTCGATGCGAGGAGCCGCGCTCATCAGGCTTTGGGAGCCGTTTATATGTACTGGAACTAGCAGTAGCGCGACTAACAACAGTGGTGCTAGGCTTTGAGGATTATTTTGAAGATGGCTTCTTGGAGCTCATGGTTGGGTTTGAATGGTCTCGTCGAAAATGTATGAGATTGCTTGGGATTTTAATTGGAATGGTAGTGTTTCGTAGAACTCTTCATGTCAAAGACTTCATTTTATAGGCTGTCCCACCTCGTTTGCTCGAGTCATTCTCCAGGTTTCTGTGAATGTTAAGACTAATATACGTGGATAAGACTGTCCAAGTTCGCAGGAGAAGAGACTATTGATGCATGACTCGCACAAGTCGCACCCCCCGATGGTGGTCCATGTAAAAAGATACTAATATTTATGGCTGTGAAAGAAACTTCCTCCATCATGTTCTAATTGTTCAACTCGCATCTCCGAATGAACTAACTGCATTATGCAAGAGATTTACGATCATACTGAAGATGCTTTCAAATTATGCTGATTGGGTCCCTACTTTAGCATCATAGTTATTGTTCGTGCTCATCTTGCCATCCTTTTCCTCTAGACCAAATTCCGTCTCAAGTGTCTTCCGCAATTCCACTTCTTCCTCAAATAATGTCAATAAGAAAGCAAATCCAGCAAATACGATGGCGATTTGAAAAACGCGTTGAGTAGCTTGCCTGTACACTGCACGAATCTCACTCTGGACTACCAACAGAAACTGTTTAACGAAAGCAGCTGATACCGCCTGGTAGGCGCCACCCGCCGCCATAAGTCGTGCTACCAGAGGATTGGAGACTGCTCCCTGGGCCAAGAGCGCATTAGTGCGGTTGTTGAAAATTGCACCTGGGATTGCGACGCCCCACACATGGCCAAAAAGACGGAGAAAATACCACGCCGCCGTGCAAGCTGCGAGATCCCGCTCGTGTACGAAGGCCTGGAAAGCTGGTAACATCGTAGTGAAAATCATGCCTCCACCGAAAGATACGACACACTGAAAGACAGCCCATTCCGCAACTGTTGTGCTCTCCCGTTGTAACGTGAACAAGCCAAGGCCGAGAGTTTGGATTGCGAAAGCCAGTATATGAATTGGCTTATATGGACCCCAGCGAGTAAGTGCAATAGCGCCTAACATCGAGCCTGGGATCCCGAGTAGTGAAATAGGAAGAAGAGCCACGTCAGATCGGCGAGGCGAAAATAGCTTGACGCCTTGGAAGAAGAACGGCAAGAAGAATATGCACCAATACAGTAAAGCTGAATAGATAAAGGTGTTGATGGCTAATATGGTAGAGGTACGAGTTCGAAAGAAACGCGGCGCAATAAAGGGCTCTGCTGACAAGTTGGTTGTTTGTAAGAAAGCAAAGATGAATAGGCCGAGAAAGCCCACGAGGAGCGGCACTAGTGTATGCCAGGATTGCCAAAGGTATCTTGTTCCAGCGTAGCTCAGGGCGTAGAGGATAGTAACCGTACTGGCCACAAGTATGGAGTTCCCGATGAGGTCGATGCGTTGCAATTTCTGCCAAAATGACATCTCTTTATTATAGTTCACCCGTAAGAAGACAAAAAGAACAATGAATGCCGTTGCTCCAATTGGTAGGTTGAGATAGAAGACCCAACGCCAAGTTGTTGAGGAAATGATAGCGCCACCAATAAAGGGGCCAAGCGCAGAGCCGACGCCGAAGACATACATGAGAATGGCCGAGTATTTTCCACGTTCGCGGAGTGGCACAAGATCACTCAAGACGATGGAGGACACCATGATGATGCCACCCGACCCCGCCCCTTGGACGGCCCGTCCCGCAATCAACATTCCACCTGTCGAGGCCCCGCCGCATATGCCGCTCCCGAGCACGAAGATAGCGATGACGCTGAACATGACATATCTCCGGCTAAAGACGTTGCAAAACTGCCCGAAGAGGGGTAGGACTGCGGTACTACATTCAAGATAAAGAGTTAAGGATCTTTCTTTGGAGCAGGGCAACTTGTACACATACCCGGAAAGAAAAAAAAGCATTAGTGATCCATATGAAGTTGTCACCCAACTCCAAATCCGTCAGAATCACAGGCGCTGCGATTGCAACAACCGTCTTCTCTAGCGCTGCTAGCAAATTGGCGATGCCGAGTCCAATGACGATAGCATACAGCCGGAGACTGGGCTGAAAGGGGGCCGGCAAGTTCGTCGTATCTTCTTCTTTGGTTGCTGCTGCTGCAGCAGTCGCAAGAGGAGGTGCCTCGGAATTGCTTGTGTCGGTGTCAATACTATCTTCCGCCGTCATTGTCTCTTCTCTGACTTTTCCAGTTTTTCCACAAGCCGCGAATATAGTGCGAGTGGCCAAACCCGCTGCCCCTCTTGACAATGGCAAAGGTGGATGATCGTCCGACTTTAAAGGCCTACGAGAACATTCGAGCCACTTGCAAAATCAGCGCAGGCACCAAGATACAAATCCTCAAAGTGTGTCGGCTTCACGGGGCAACGACGTTCCTTTTCTACCTCGCAGCGCTGCGTGCTCTGCTGCTGAGGTACACCGTCGGTAGTAAAGATGTTACCATGGCAGTCGCCGAAAGTGGAAGAAGTCACGACGTTGAAGAGATGGATGTGATCGGTCCGCTCTACAACCTTGTCCTCGTTCGTCTTTTTAGTCACACATCTATGAGGTTTGAAGATCTTCTGCGAGCTGCGCGAAATAAATCCTACGCAGGTCTGGCGAATTCGAAATTGCCTTACCCGGTGCTAGTGAAAGAGTATGTTCTCCCCAGCTGTAGCCTTTGCTAAGCCCATTTCACTGACCTCTTGACTTAGGCTCGATCTTCAACGCACTGCGAAATACTTTCCTTTTTTCCAGGTCTACGCCGACTACCGAATGGGTCAGCGCGAGACTATAGCGTTCGGTGAGAACAACAAACTTTTGATGATGGGGTTCGATCTGAATGTGCCTTACGACGTATATCTGGACACAATCGATGAGCCTGATGGGGAGTGTGCTCACGTGTTCTTCTTGCGCCAAGATCTTTTTGGGGAAAGTGAGGCGCTAGAGCTAGCTCAGAGCTACAAGCGCTTAATAGAAGCTTTCGCCGCGCAGCCGGAGATGGCTGTAAAAGATGTGCAGCTTTGAGGGCTGGTCTTCGAATTTGCGACCGAATATTTGTTAGTGGAAGAGAACGTCTTGCAGAAGAGTCACACCGGACCTAGGGGAGGAATCACTTCGCCGATTATTTTCATATATCTGATAAACTGTCCTTGCTTTAACGAACGGTATTTTAGATCGGGACATTGAGATTAGTTCAACGTTAAAGGACTCGTGCCTCCCTCCTAACTTCTAAAAGGACTCGCGCCTAACGTCGTCCGAAGCGACCAAACGGAAAAAACCCTTGCCTCCTACATACCGGCTTGCAATCTACAACGTGCCACGCCCTGCAGTTATAATATATTGCGTATTTTACAATTGTACTTATGTAGTACTAGGTATATAGTGCTGAATGTGCAGTGTTAGGTGTACAGTACTGGGTGTGAGTGTAAGTATAAATGTAGGTGTGGGTGTGGAGGTGGGTATGCGGGACGTTAGGGTGCATTATTTTGAATAGCAAAATTGAAAATATATTTTCTAAATAATCATAACAGCACACAAACAATTTTATTTACACAAGATTGAGGGCTAGTAAACATCCAAGATTACTTAATTTCTTCCCCGCGCGCGCGCTCACCCCCCCAAAAAACACAATGAAAAGGGGCGGGGAGGCGGGAGTCTTTATGAAACTTATTAGGGGGGCGAGAGTCCTTTTAAGACTAAAAAGGGAGGCACGAGTCCTTTGACGTTAGTTCAATGACGAAAACCAAATACACTCGGGGAGAAAGTGTTGGCCAGAATGTGCAAGGATAGTTTTCGTATATTTTGCAGAGTAGTAGGAGCATCTAGCTACGCAAATAGTGAAATAGAGTATGCACTGAATATAGACTTACAGTCACTTGCAAAATCGGCTTCCGCTTTTTCGCACAAGAAGATCGTGAGCAAGGACCACTTCGGCGATTTATACCGACTGTTACGGCACGTAAAATAGACGCCTAAAGTTGAGTATCAAAATCAACGAACTATGTTCAAATTTTATGAAATAGTTTTGTCACGGGAGACAAGAAATACTTCAAAATTGAATTTATTAATATTTCAATAATTATGGCTGCTGGCAAATCGGCTTCGCGGCAAACATCCCGACTGTGACGGCTGCGAGCTTGTGAGGCACGAAATGCGCGTATATTGAATATCGAAAGCTGAAGAAGGAAGAACTCTAGATACAGGAAGTGCTGGCCCTTCTTGAAACAGGCTCAGGGTGTGACGGTTCGGGCCATCATGGTCACGTGTTCCTCACGTGCTGGCTGAACGTCACCTGTATATCAGTTTCTTCTTTCACTTCTCTTCTCTCTTCACCTTTAGATTCTAAGAGAGTATCGAGTTTTGTGCCGTTGTATATTACCACGCTCACACAGGGGCTGGTCATGTGGAGCGCTTTGAGCTTGGCCGTGACACCGACTTATTTCTACATAAACACCTGTAGCACGCACAATAGAGATAGATATATGCAGCGAAGCTACCAGAATATTATAGGCTCAATAGCAATGTATATATACAACTGAGTATATAAAGTTTTTAGGTATTAGTACAAGGTATAAGAATTAGATCCTCCAAACTCTTCTTTATCAAAGTTGAAAAAATAAAAAGGATATATATCACTTAATTTTTTCAAATATTGCTATCTAGCCCCCATCTCGCGTAACAGCTCGACCATCTGGATAGAGCCATACGCCGCCGCCGCCTGGAGCGCGTTACCATACTCACCGCCTTACGCATTAACCTCCGCGCCCTTGCTCAGTAACAATTCGACCGTCTGGATAGAGCCATACGCCGCCGCCGCCGCCTGGAGCGCGTTGCCATAATAACCGCCTTGCGCATTAACCTCAGCGCCCTTGCTCAGTAACAGCTCGACCGTCTGGATAGAGCCATACGCCGCCGCCGCCGCCTGGAGAACGTTGCCATAATAACCGCCTTGCGTATTAACCTCAGCGCCCTTGCTAAGTAACAATTCGACCGTTTGGATAAAGCCATACACCGCCGCCGCCTGGAGCGCGTTGCCATAATCACCGCCTTGCGCATTAACCTCAGCGCCGCTATCAAGTAGAAGTTGTACTATTATATTTTTCCCCTCTCTCGCAGCTGCTTGAAGTGCACTACCAGACAACCCAGTAGAGGCATTAACATCCGCGCCTTGGCATAATAAAAGCTGCAAGGTATCTTTATGCCCATTTACAGCTGCTTTTTCCAAAGCTGTACTCCCGTCTTTGTTTTTGACATCGAACTCAGCTCTAGCATCAAGAAGCATCTTCACTACATCAGTGTGGCCCCATCGAGCAGCATAATGTAATGCCGTACTGCCAGTGTTATCTCTTGTATCTATCTTCCAATTATCGTTTAAAAGAAACTGGATAATACTTCGGAGATTTGAGGCAGATGCAATATGAAGGATACTCGATCCCATCTCTGGACACTTTGGATTTAGTCTCCTTACATTAAGAGCGTTGGAGATAGATATCCAAGATTGGACAATTCGTCGTGAGGGACGATCGAGTTGCTGTACAAGGTATTCTTGCAGAACCCCAAACCCTTCAGCTTTTTCTGCGTGTAAATACCAGGATTCTGCCGCATAAAGTATGAATGGAAGCTTCGCTAATAGTCGTAATCTTGTATTCTGGTATTCATCATACCCGAAATTGTCTGCATTTACCGGCCTTATCAAACTGGCCTCTTGTAAGACTTCGTCTAGTCTGAGATAATTGACACATGATTTGCATAGTCGGTCCTGGCTTTGGCCGATAATCGTGTCCGCTGACAAGTCCGCCAGGGGTTGAGGCTGAAGATCGATTGCAGCTGAAGCTAGGTACCTTAGACCTTGCGATCGTAGGAAATCATTGACAGTTTGATGTATAAATTGTACAGTGGTCGTATCGCCATGTTGCCTAGCCTCAACAAGACCACCAGACCAGCTAGTAAGCTTTTTCTGCATCTGTGCATCCGTGTCTACAAAGTCTCTTGCATCTTTGCAGAATTGTCGTTCAATGTGAACATACGTATCATCCGACGCTATGGCATACCTTAACTCTGTCACCGAAAGAGGTCGTTCGGCGAAGGAGACCCACTGCATTAGTAGTAACGTCCGGTTCCGGTTCCGAGTGGGGATGATCTTCTTTAAAATATGTTCGTAAACATCGCTTAGGTCGGATGGCACTTTGCAAAGTTCGTCATTAATGGCCGCTAATGACTCTGCGTCTCGAATGAACTTAATAATCATTGAGATGCTGAGACGCGCCCACATAAAACTTCCTGAGGATCTCTCCACTACACTCCTCTTTAGCGCCTGGTATTCTTCAGCTGGAAAGTCTGGACTTTCGGTATCGAGCTTCTCTTCGACATAGGCCGCAACATCTTCATGGTTCTCGTCCTCAACATGGACTTTGAGACTGGTACTACTTGACACTACTGGATAATGCCGGCACGAAATGCAGATTTTTGCAGTCCTCGACTCGACTACAAGCTTATTCAGTTTATGGAAGTACTCAGCGAGCTCACTTGCCGTGTCAACCCCAGCCTCATCTAAGGCGTCCACAAAGAGTGTGATGGGCCTCGATTTAGCGGCGTGAACGAAAGCGTCAGAGAAAAGGTATTTTAATTCATTGTGTTGCCACTCCCAACCCAGTCCAGGTTCTCCAATCTTTTTTTTCTCTCTGAAAGCAGCTAGGACTGGGGATCGTACCGAAGGAACGTTGTTGTATATCTGGTGTAAAAGAGACCGAAACATGCCGATTGGAGTCTTCTGTAATATAGTGCCTCGTCCGTGGAAAAAGAACTCCAGATTTAAGTTTCGTTTTGAAGGTGGATCCCGCTGTAATTTGTCATATATAAACGCCATGAGCGTCGATTTCCCTGAACCAGGCTTCCCTTTCAGCCATAGCAGTCCATATCCGTCGTGCCACTTTTTGTACGACTTGTGTGCCAGTACCCACTCACAGGTATGTGAATAGGCTTTGTCTACTTCTTTTCGGCGATTAAAGATTTCTGGGAATGCAAGTGAATGTAGGCAAGCTTGGGAAAGTTAGCGATACCTAATAACCTAAAATGAACGGCGGAATAAATCATACCAGTATCGTCGAATGTTGGTGGTTCAATATCCGCTAGTATAAAAATCAGAATATGTTCTACAAAAATTTTTGTGCCATGGAGTTTCATAAATAGATATTGCGAATAATGTGCTACTAACATATATCAAGTTTCTCAATCCAATCTTGGAGTACATTGGAAACTCTCTTGTAGCTCTCGCTATGGTGGCCAGAGAATCTACATATGCTCCTATGGTCACAGCCTGGCATAGGCACAATTCTCTCACTTGGAATATTCATAATTCCACTAGTATCATCAACAATCTTGCCAAGGCTGTTAGAATTTTCGTCGGAAATAAGTGTCATGCGGAAGTGATACATACTCGTGACTTTAAGGGTGGAGTAATGTCTTGCTCGATGAACGAAGCAATCTGAAAACTGTTCGTCTGGTTTCTAAAGTTTGCCGCAATATCCTCGAGGACTTTAGAGTCCTTCTTAAGATTCTCGATGAGCTCTGGTCTCATACGTCCAAATAATCTTGATGAACCAGACAACGCTAGGTTAGCAATGCCACTTAACACAGACGGAAGTTGTGTGGATCCAGATCCGCGATGAGGCGTGGCAAGGAATAGAATACCCTCTACAGATATTCGGATATTTTCAAAGAGTTCATCTTCAATTTTGGCAAGGGCAAGCGCCTAAATCTTCGTAAGCTAGAGCTTTTGCATGAAAGTATACGACAGACCTCCTTGACTACAATTCCTCCCATACTGTGACATATGAATATGATCGGCCGCTTGAGTTGCTATATTAACATTAGAAGTTTGGATATATAGAAGATCTCAGGATATATGAAGCATGAAACGAAACTAATATACTATTTTGGGTCGAAATACGTTGTCACAGAGGATTTCTTTAACAGATAAAAAGGGGACATACTTCCTTACTCCTTCTCTCGCCTTTTAGACCCTCTAGAAGGGATCTTGCAAATGATCTGATAGTTCCCGTAGCGAAAGTGAAAAACACATCTGCAGGATATGCATACGAGAAGACTCGCGCGTTTGGAAAGTCCTTGGGAATGAGATCTTTGAGCCAGAAGGTTTTATTACTGTGCGTCCAAGTATCGTACGCATTCCCAGTAATCCCATGAACTGCAACAATATCCAAAGCGCATCCCAGCCTATCATCCTCGTTGTTAGGGGCTGGATTTGTGGGGTGAATCAAGAAGAGCCCGTATTTCTCAGTCGTGTCATCAACGACAGAATGGGGTGGTGTTTGTATGGTCCGCCGCTCATCGCTTGAGGATGTTATTATGGTTTCTTTTCTGCTCGATGCGATATTGGTAGGTGGCTCGGAAAGGGAAGAGTTGGATGTTGAGCCAAGGTCCCTTCGTCCCTTCAGCTTTCTGACCCGCTTTTTTAAGGATTGCATCGTGCCTGATTTATCCAGCTAGGTCAGCCGTTTGCGTCTCCAAGATCACATTCACAATTGACTCTAGAAATGCTCAACTTCGATGTTCAAGACAGCGCTAGTATTGTGAAGTCAGCGCGCTGCTCAGCAAGGCTGCGCGACTGCACGCCTACTTTGCAACGGGACTCCTTCGGTGACCCCGGCTGGGCGTTTGCTAGAATGAAGGAGAGTCACAAGTTTCCAGGTGCAAGAAGAGTGCGAGCGTGGGAAGCGAAACTATCGTGATTGAAAGTCTCAAATGGACATCAGCGGAAGCTGAAAACAACAGGCTGATTAGGGCGTCACGCAGGTGTGGAGTGATGCTATTGGTTGGTTGGGGAACAGGGCGTCGCGCAGGTGTAGAGTGATGCTATTGGCTGACTGAGGAGCAAGGCTGCCTAGTTTCGCACAATTTCGCACAATTTCGCCTTCTAGGTGAGCCTCGGATGCGGTACTGCAAGAGCATGTATATCACGCACTTGGAAGCTCTCGACTTCTTTCCGCTTTCTGCAACCTCTTCCCCCTCAAGGAGTGCACGTGATAGCCATGTTGGCTAGTACTACAGGACTGGACTGTGCAGTGACCCGCTGCAAGTGCGGGCGGATATCTCTGCAGCCCTGTAGCGCCGCCTTTGCCCAGCTTTCGCATAGTATTGCACCAAGGATGACAATACTTGCTACGTAAGATCAGATGCTCTGGTGGTGGGGTTCTGTTAAGCAATAAATACTGCCCAGACGAGATATGGGAAGACTGCGTTATTACTTATTGCTGCAAAGAGGTAATGGGGTATGTGCTAACAGTTGTTTTGGGGTGACACCACCAAATGGTGACGGCTGCCAAAACTGGCTAATGTGGTCTGTGCTCAGAATTTTTTAAGTGAAAAATGGCGAAGCCGATTTTGCAAGCGACTGTATATCAAGTACTGCTTTTAAATCAATGAGGTTGACTTAAGCAAGTGACTGGCTACCAAGCATCGGCAGGAAAAACCTAGCATAGCGTATTCCGAAACCCACATGCTTTTAGCGTAAACCAACTTCATCGCTCTTAACTTCACCACAACATCAGTAGTACACCGACACGAAAAACAGTTGCGTGGCGTTTTAAGCTTGAATATCTATTACGCCATGGCCTCGAATAGAGGAGAGGGGAGCTTTATCCCTTTTAATGAAGCCATTAAGGCAGAAAGACCAGGGTCACATATCTACGGAGTCAATCTCAACGACGCCTTCTGTATTGGCGCAGGTGCGAGTTTCCAGTTCTTTGCTACAAACACTTTCTATTATTCCACCTTCATGCAAGGGCTGTATAACAATTTTTCTGATGCTCAACTCTTGCAGTTCCAAACGGCGGCTACACAGCCTCATGCATGCTTACCGCAGCTCGAGAACATCTCTCATCCCACAACCAGCCTGACACCCTAACAGCCCACTTCTCCTATCCTAACCGAGCCACCGCCGGGCCAGCAATCGTTGTCATAGAGCACGTCAAACTGCGAAGCGGGCAATGATCTACGCTCCATCTGACCCTCTGGCAAGGGGCCTGCTCCCCAAAGCTCCATTCTTCGACCCCGCCATCTCGCGCCGCACCATCTTGGCCTACACAACACACACGAACATCCGTCTCTTCACCGGCATCACGCTACCCACAGGCTTCTCCGTAACATCAGCAGCTTCTCTTCCCTCCCCCTCCCCGATTTCAAGTTCTTGAAATAGCAAGACGCAGACGAGAGCTGGGAAAGTTCGGTTCCGCCAACGGGCTCAGGGATCGTGCAGTCCTTGAATAATTGGTGTTTTTATATGCCTCGAAGCAAACCACTGGTTCCTGGGGTACTGGATATGTGGATTCGTCGCTCGAGTGGGGAGTTAAGCACGCAGAGCGCGCTGCCTTATGTCGTTGACTCGTTCTCATATAATTTTTACGCCTTCCTACTGGCGCCGGAACTCAAGAAGATTCTGGAAGCACCAGAGGAGAAGGGACGGAAGGAAGAGGCCCGGGCTGGGATGTGGTTCCTCATTGTGCTTATGGATATGGAGGTTAGAATGCCACTTCCTGGGGAGGGGGTAGAGTGGTTGGCTGTGAGGGTTACGTCGAAGGTGATTAAGGATGGGAGGTTTGATCTTGATGTGATGGTTAGGGATTTGGAGGGGGAGTGTTGAGTCATCATGTTGCGATGATTTTGAGTATTGAGAGAAATGTGGGGAAGAAGGAAAAGGCGTCGTTGTAATTACTGAGCTACTAAAACCGAATTCAAGACCATGCTTCTTAGTTAGAATCTGAATGAGCTTTGCCAGACAGTCTTCTTGCTTTTGGACTCCGCTTGAAATATAGCAGCTTCGGACAAGATGGAAAATAAAAACATGTCTGGGGTAAGATGGAAGTGGCGAGACAAAGAGCCTAGAAAGAATTTCGACCGGGGCTATATCAGATAAATGCAGCTCGATGTTAATTTTGACAAAGTGCCACTCCACCATAGACTTCGTATTACGAACGCTAATCGCGTCGAAGACTCGCAGTTATAGTACTTCTCTGCTGGGGCAAAACACCACCTCCCAAAAACACCACTGTCTTGCGACATTTTCTTTTAGCCCGTCGACATAGAAACCACATGAAATTCACCACTAATTAACAGAAGACACACCCCAAGACATCTCGAAAGCCTAGCACGAAAATGGGGTGCAAATAGCGCTCGTGGGTCCATCATATTGCGACCTCGTGAAATGGGCGACTTCGTAATTTTCAGCGCTCTCTTTGGCAAACTTGTCGGCCCTTTTATTCCAAGCTCTAGGAATTCGCCAAAATGATACCTTCACACCTTCCCCCTGAAGCGTTCGAATCAAGATGAGGAGCAATTTCCACAAGTCCTGGTTTTTGACGTCCTGATTTTGTCCTCCGGCTCGGTCCAAAGTTTTCCACCCCTTGGTTTCCCAGATTTGAATTCGTTTTGTCGCACTGATGGCCACATACTCCGAGTCAGTAGCAATGACTAGGCGTCTCCAGCTCCCATTGCAGTCGGTGCTCCAATCGATGAATTGCAATGCGGCAATAACGGCACGAAGTTCGGCGCGGTTACTCGTTTGCTTGTAAACCTGTCCGGTCGGGCCCCTGGTCTCCAGGCGTTGCGAGATTGTACCTGCGTGGGCAAGTGAGCCGCTTTCCGTAAATACAGATGGTCGATAGACGAAGCACCAGCCGGCCCGAGGATTGCTCTGGCCGTTACCCAGGCATGATCCGTCGGTATATATGAGGATTTCTCTGGGGTCGGTCTTGCGAATGAATCTGTGCTTGTCTGAGAACAGTGATTGCGGAGTATCCTGAGGGTTTGGTGGTGCAAAGAGAGTGGGATAGGTGTTGTACATGGCAAATGCTTTGCTAGGCGATATCCCATCGAAGTGGACGGGCACCATACGCGATAGAGAGCCATCATGGACGAGCGCGTGTTTGATCCATCGATGGGAATCCGTGGTGCAGCAATTGCGATCCCTGACACACAGCATACAAAAGTCGACAAAGTTGTTGTCGCCGCTGCATTGCTTGCAGTAGTAGCTATCTGAACGAATTTCACCTTGGCAAGCATCACAGTGCACTGTGACGGATCTAGGGAGATAAAGACGAGTCTCTGCGTGCCATGCCATGGTACTAGACCTCATGGTGAATGAGTGCGACTTTTTGAAAGTCGCTTAGGAAAAGGAGAGACAGTCGTTATGCTGAGATCGATATTGATCTTGCAAGACAGGACGTCCGAACACGCGTTGAGGATATCGCGATGTGGACCGTGCGGAGTCGAATTGACGGCCGTATCAGTGGTGGGACCCTTGTACTGTATCCTTGTTTACAGGAGGCGCTAGATAGCTTCCATGGAATATACCCACCTAGGTAGATATACTTTTCACATATGAAAGGGTTTTGTGCACTAAGGTAGGTCCTTATTAATTGATCCCAAGCTAGCAAGGTCGCGTGGTTTACAGAACGGACTTAAGACAGGCCAATTCGCTAGGCACTGTTGGGCTCAACAACCCAAATTCAAACGTTTGAATACTAAAAGTACCTGCTTCGCACTATATTTTCTATGGCAAGCAATGTCACTTCGTATTTTATTGCTTTTCGCATATTATTGCACTAGTGTGATTAAGGAATTGGAAGTTAGGTGGAAAAGTGGGGAATAGTATAATCACGTTCCGTACACTGCAGAATCTTCTCAAAATTCTCCTAAAAACTGTAGAATCTCTCCTTGATCTTATGATAGCAAAAAGTTCCAGCAAAACTTAATATTTGCTTTGATAATAAAGATGTTGTATGAAAGAAAGTCCAGAGGGAGTGGTGGGGCAAAATGCACTAGTAACAAATACATGGTACCCCTGTCGCTTAAATTTCTCAGGGGCTCCAAGCTTTCAACCATCTGAGCTTGAGGAACAACTACCTAGGTAGCTAAGAATAAAACAGTCACCGAGACTCGGTTTCAACCTCTCACTTGATGGCTCCAGGAAATAAAGTCTGTTAATGCTAAGCTAGTCGACATTTTTGAATCCTCTTGTATTCTCGGGACCTAACTACACGCCATCATGTGTCCCCACGCCCCCATGGAGGGTGGCAAGGCTCGACTGAGCAGCAGAATGTAAATTGAAAGAAGCGCCTCATTAATACTGAAAAACTCGATGATCTGAGGTGTGAAAATGATATCAACAAGAGAGAAGAGGTTTGAAGGCTGGTGCTGGCATTTATTCCTTGTATGCTCTTGGGGAATATTGGAACGAATTTGGACACTTATCTTGGTGCTCATGAAATAATATCAAATTGCACTTAAGCTCCAAAACACTAAGAGTAGTGAACTCTCCATACACTTAATTACTCCACGAGTGTAGCCCGTCCAGAGATGGCCTCAGATACAGATCACCTTGCATTTTGTACGTTTCCAAACGACGCCTAACTCCTTCTTATCCAATAACAGCTTGTCCGAATCAAAGGTTTGATCATATCCGACGTCAACCTTACGCACTAACCCTCGCGTCCCTATTTCCTTGCTCCTCATCCGCCCACTCATTATGAGTCTCGCCAAGTGTCGATGGCTGAATTCTGGGTCCATCGTTTGCATTGCTTGCTGCAGCACCTGACGCCTCTGGGTCATCATGATATGGCTCCTCTGTAGTAGCGTCCTCGATAAGTCTTCTCATTGTCCCTCTGTGATCTTCCTCCCCATTCTCAGCAGAGGCACCTCCGATCCGTTTGCATGGGGCACCAAATCTTGCGTGGTGCCATGAAGCACCGTTGAGGAGAGTGAAGATCGAAATGAGCTTTCCATTGTTAGCGTGGATGACACTTCCAAAGACGGATGGAAAATAAGATGAAATACCTTCAGGATGAATACGATAACAGCAACGAGGAGCAGCAAGCCCGCATTAATCTGCTCCGCCTGCCTCCACTTCCCAAAGCAGTTCTTGGTTCTGTCGTATACAGCCGCACAAGTCGACGGACTTCCAAACGGGAAGGCTCGATCCGCAACACTATTCAGTCCACAGCACTCAAATGAATCTTGTATTGTCCTGATGGCACGACCATCATGAAGTCGGTACAATCTCGTCCATCTGGAATCAAGATGGCAATTCAGAGACGAAGGGGGTACGATATGTGCCAACGCCAGAGTAGCGATAATTGTTTCGTACATCAACTGAAAGCCGATGACCGCAATAAGAGGAATCGTGAGCTGATATTGCTCTTTCTTCGACGCTCGCTGGATCAGGCCATAGACGCCTTGTGTTGAGATGCCGGTGATGAGGGGAAGGACGACCGTGAAGAGTGCGAGAGCTTGAGGGATCGGAAGAGAGAGGTAGCGGATTTGGGAGTAGGCATAGCTGTTGTGGTTTCGAGTCAGTGGAAGCTTCAACCTTGGAGTGCTAAGTCAAGCTAGGAGGTACTCACCCCGCAACGGCTGTCAGTGCGAGCAGCAACTAGTTGGATTAGCTATGCGGGAAGTGGGCTGAAGCTTTGACGATGCTCACGAGGGGTCCAGCGAACAGGAACACCTTTGGCCAGGCCACCATGATGGATAGAGAATAAATGGAGATAAGGCACAGGAGCAGCAAAAAGTTGCAGAAATGATGAACGATCGCAGTAGAAGTTGGACAACTAGATTTTGATAAAACAAAACAAAGATGCTCCGTCACTTGAACTCGAGGCAAAAGAAGATGAAAAGGAGAGGAATACAAAGTGATACAAACACAGCCTTATTGTTGCTAGCCTTGTAACACAGACAATCAAATCCAACGAAAATGATGTAAACGAGAAAGTGAAGAGGGGAACCTGGGCGTGTACAAGCCAAGCACCACTTTACTCAGTTTTATGCAACCATTCGCACGTGATTGCCCCGCTTCATAAGTGGCATAACATAACGACAACCATGCCATAATTGCTTCTTCGTATTTTGAGCGATTGCCCATCGTCTGCTCCCCACCTGCTTCAATACACCTCACACGACCACTCACGATCTTCTACGGGACCACATCGCAAGCTACATACGAACAACAGAAGAGTCACAAACCCGCCCAGCAAAGCAAGCAGCTTCTTGCGCATCACTCTCTTCAAACCGCAACCATGCAGGCAATGCCCGATTCGCGCCAGCAGAGCTTCGAAGAGATCTATGGTCCTCCGGAGAATTTCCTTGAGATAGAAGTAAGCTTCTCTTTCTATTGCCCTCTCATCTTCTCCCTTACTCCTCTCCTTCTTCCGCTCCCATTCACACTTTCCACAGCCTTCTCTCCCCCAATACAACAAACCCCTCACTAACCCCTCCCCCCCTTTAGGTCCGCAACCCACGCACCCACGGAATGGGCCGCAACATGTACACCGACTACGAAATCCTCTGCAAAACCAACATCCCGGCCTTCAAGCTCCGGCACTCCTCGGTGCGTCGGCGCTACTCAGACTTCGAGTACTTCCGCGATATTCTGGAGCGCGAGTCTGCGCGCGTCACGATCCCGCCGTTGCCGGGGAAGGTCTTCACGAATCGGTTTAGCGATGATGTGATTGAGCATCGGAGGGAGGGCTTGCAGCGCTTTTTGCAGATTGTGGTGGGGCATCCGTTGTTGCAGACTGGGAGTAAGGTTTTGGCGGGGTTTGTGCAGGGTGAGTTTTTTGGTTTTCTGTTTTTGGGGGAGGGGAAGGCTATGCGAAAGACGCTCTCGAAGATATAGTAGGGGGGATGTTGAATACAACTAACAAGAAGAATTATAGATCCAAACTGGGACCGCAACGCCTGGTGAAGCCCACCACCCCCCATAACCGACAGTCGACGTCGACCCCGCAAGCTACAAAAACCACGACCAACAACAATGATGATTACGAACCACGACCTTTCCCTACTGCAGAAATCGCATACGGTCTGAAACGCGTGTAAGATGAAGTCTTTCGAAGGGAAGGATAAGATATGGATTGGTGGCAGGACTCGTTTTTTACATTTTCGTGTGCGCAATAGGGTGTTTCACTGGCGTTACTTTAAGCGTTTCTTTTGCTCTTGCTCGCGATGCTTTTAGTGTTATATGTGATGAGTTTGCGTTTGCGATTAGGGCAAAAGCAGATTGGAGTGGGAATGGGGTTTAATGCGTTTACGGTGTTACTTTTTCTCTCTCAATGCAAATATGAATGAAGGAAGGTGACTTGTGATACCCGCTCGTTTGCACCTGTTTTATTTCTAAAAAGTCTTTGGTATGGCAATCGATAGTCTTCTAAGTCTACAGTGCTCAGAGACCAGCACAACGAGCGCTATGATACAGCCCACCCATCCGTATATCCCATATTATACATACATATCTAAGAGTGGTGGAAGGTCTTTCTATCCTATCCTATACACGCCCACTTCATACCAGCCCTTTTAATTTTATACAAAACGCCTCTCAAGAAGCAAGCCTCCCTTCTTTTACACATATTCTTACAAGTTACATGGTCTCTCTCTTCAATATGACCTCTCCCCAAGGCTTTAGATCACCGCTTTGAAGTAAGCTCACCACAAGCTTCAAGGCTACCTCTCCGCATGCAATAACTTCAAAATTCCCTCATACATGCCAAACATAATCGCTGCACTGGGTACCGTGCGCAGGAGATGGGGCGTGAGACCGCCGTAGAGAGCAACCATGCCTTCTTCTTTCCAGACGAGTTTGAAGCATTGGATTAGGCCTGTGTATTTTGGTTTGCCGTGTTCGAGGGGGGCTTGGCGGAGTCTCGTTCTTGCCACCTTACATTTCGTTAGTTTTGATTTTGATAAAGAGATGAAAAGGGGAAAGGGAAGTAAGGATTTACCTCATGAGGATATGTAGCCAAAGCAGCAACCAACTTCGCACTCCCCGCCGCCCCCGTACTACCCGTCCACCTCACAACCTCATCCCACCACCCCGTCTCCCTCCCACTCTCCACAAGTCTCTCCTCCCTCTTCGCCAAACTCTTCTTCATCTCCTCATACAACACCCACTGCAACGTACTCTCACTAACCCCCAAATAACTAGCACTCATCCCCTTATACAACCCCCTTATCCCCTCCCCCCTAACAACCTGCTTTATACAATCCCAACTATTCCTATACCGTCTCCCAACCTGCCCCCCACTCCTCTCAACCACATTCCGATCCAGCTGCAAGCGCGTCTTAATCAACCAAATCGGATTCGTAACCGTACTCGTCACCACCCCCGCAAGCGCAGCACTAACAAGCACAACCCACGCATCTTCCTTCCCGCCATTCATCCTCTCCCCAATAATCCTTTTCCCATTGCCCACCACAAAGAAATTTATACTTCTAGCCGGTACGACACCGATGAGATTGGGTCCTAGGCCTTTGAATAAGGCGCGGTAGCCTTCGAGACGGTGCACGGAAGAGAGGATTTGAAACGTTTCGCGGAAATGGAGGAGCGAGGAGCGGAAGAATGAGAGGTGTGTGTGGGGTGTTATGCCGTGGGAGAGACGGGAGGAGCGTAGTTGGGATTGGTAAAAGTCGGATTGGAGGCGGGTTTTGAGGACGTCGAGGGGTGCGGTTAGGGTTGCGGCTGTCATGCCTCCTACTCTATTCCATAGTATCTCGTATCAGCGTTTATTCTTGAGATGTTTGGATTGGAGGGAAGGGGGGAAAGGGAAGGGGATTTCACATACCCTCCTGCAACGAAATGCGCCCATGACTTAGCCACAGGCGCTGGTTTACTCGCTATCGTGGCCGCATAGCTACCTCTCTCCCTCTCAGCAGATCCAGCTCCGGCTCCAGGTCCGACCTCCCCCAGCTCGCGGGATTGCAATATATGTTGTGAGGCGGCCGGCGGTTGCGATTGTGCTGCGGGCATGAATTCGAAGCTGAGCGCTGAGAACGCCCGGGGTTATTACAGGAGGGTATTAAAATAAAAGATTGAGATGGAAGATATGATATTATTGCCGGCTCATATCAGAGTAGAGATGGCGATTTAGGTATTGTGTGGAGGAAAGGTGTATTTTTTGAGGAAGGTTTGCTGAGAAATTGTTCATGTGCAAGATAGAAGATGACGCTTGTCGATAAAATGCGTTCGCGCGGCCAAAATTTCTTGCGCCACAGCCGGGGAGCGAACCGTGTCGGAACGACGCGTTAGAAAAGGGGGCCGCTTCACTCTAAAATCTTCCAGAAAACTGCCAAACATCACGCCTCAAGATCACGATTTACTCCTTCATGAGAATAGGGAATTATGATTGAGAGTGATTCATGTTGAAGAATGCATATCTGATTATTTCTGAAAATGGAACTTGCTTAATGTACGAGAACTCCAACGCCCAGCCTCAAGAAATATCCCTGCCCTGCTCCTCCAACTCAGGACCCTTAATAAAATTCATGCGTGCGCCATGCTCGCCATCCCATACGCAATTAACATAATCATACAAAGATGCCATTGTTGAAAGACGCGCTATGCTAATGAGACACACCCCGTGCGACTCTCGGCGCGAGTTGAATATTTTCATGCTGTCCTGGAGGAGCCCAGATAAATCACATGCCGCCTCTTTCCTAAAAATGCTAGCCTGATTGTTGCAGCACTGATACGTCGAGGTGAATGCCTGATTCTACTCCTCATCGGAATCGGTGATAACTCTGATCGTACCGTCGCTGGGATCTCGAGATGGGGTGCCGCTTCGATCGTCATAAATGCTACCCAGTATCTTCTTCTTGGCGCTTCTCTTTCCTACGCTTGACATCTTTGGTGGAGGACTCTTGGAACCTTTCGGGCTCTTCGGGCTCTTCTGTGGCTCAACCATCGTCAAGCTCGAATTTCTCGAGGAAACTTTGCTCTGGGTTTTGCCGAACTTCTTGAGGGAGCTGACTCGGGCCTTGCTCTTGACGGCAATAACACGAGCCCCGCCACGAGAACCAACGCGTCCGCCACGGCTACCCCGCCCACCTCGAACACCTCGTGCGCCTCCACGTGTTGAGCTGACAGAGTTTCGAGCACCCAAAAGTTGTGCGGAGACAGTCTTTCTGACAGCTTTCACCGCTCCCTTTGCCATTTGCAAGCTGGCCGATGAAGCTGATCTCTTGATCCCCTTTGCATCCTTCATCTTCCGCTTCTTCGGACTTCGCTGGTCAGCGAAATCGTCATCATCTCCACCGCCCAGTAGATCTTGCAGCTTCCGCTTTGTGGCCTTCACTCCAGCCTTCACGCCAGCTTTCAGAGTATCTTTGATAGCGTCCTTGATGGGCTTCGGATCTTTTGGCTTGGGCCCAAGTACACCACGGCAGTTCTCACTACCGCATCGACATTCCTGCACATTCTTGGCGGAAAATGGGTCGAAGTTGTAGTCATAAGTCAATTCATCACCCGTCATGATCGGGTTGTCACCGGCGAAGAGAGCCATGCGAGGTTTTCCACCCACAAGCCACTTCACCATTCTGCAATTGGGTTTGCAGGAGTGGTTGACGAATCGAGCAATGCTGCCCTTAGTTCCGTCAAGGATCATGTTCTGATCGAAAGACATCAAATAGTAGCACTAGATTTAAAGCAATTAGCAGATGCCTTTAGGATTGTGATCGTGTGACTCACCTCATTATTCTTGTAATCTTCATTCATCCGGCGATCACATTCGTCTTCAGTGATGATCTCTCCAGTGTATTCAACAATGATTTGGTTGGCCTCAAAACAGCGATTGCTTCGGACACCATAACCACGGTCCTTGGTTTTGATAACTTCAACACCAATTCTGTACTTTCCACCACCCTTGCGACGCTCTTGTAAATCAGCAAAAGCCCTGTTGGTGCAGTGAGCGCGACCAGCTGCACAGATAGTATCATTACACTCGTAGAGCATGATTCTGTTCTGACAGCGTTCGTCACATCCAGTTTCTGGTGTGCAGACGCATTTTGACGAAAAGCTATCAAAGATATCTTCCTTCTTCCAGAAAGATGCTGCGTCACCCACAAAGCGATCTTTGAAACTCGAGTTAGTTACTATACGTACAAATCAATAGCAAGTGAACTTACTGCTTGACGTCTTTCGCCATTCATCAGGCTTTGGTTGTCCTGGAGGAAGGGGCGAGCAAACGTCGAATGGTAATTTGAAATCTCTCCCAGCTATAAGTAAATTTTCACCATGGTACATGGGCAACGGTAAAGTTCCGTTTGGTTTAGATTCAGGCAAGGTGGAGTCCTTGGCACCCTTCTTCTGTTTGAACCATTCCAGTGTTTTGAGGTCCTGTCCAGCGTAGAGTCCCTTGGCCAGCCAGACCTTCTCCCTCTTCTTCTTCGGCTTCTTCTCAGCTGGAGGAGCTTCTTCTGGCTTTGCCTTTTCGACAGCCTGTTCCACCTTCTTCCGCTTATTCGCTGGTTCCGGCTTCACTAGCCTTCCGCAGCTCCAGACCTCATGGATGACCGGCTCTGTGTCGATATGCTGAAATTCGGCGGTATCCTGCAGTCTCCGCTCCTCTCGGGTCAACCTTCTGCCACCGTTCATGCCATCTTCGAAGGCCTGTCGGCTTCTCTTGCCCAACACACTAAGCTTCTTGGTAAGGCTTCCGGTGAGACTTCCAAGCGTGTCTGACTTCCTAAAACGCGAGCCACCTTGTTGTTTGGCGGCCTTTTTTGGGCTGCCGTTGAGGCCAATTTGGCTTTTGGATTTAGGCAAACCCTTCATAGACCACTGCAGATCCAATGCCTCGATTCCATCGCGCACTAGTCTGCTTGCATCTTTCTGAACGGTTTCTGTGGACGAGTTGGCCGAAGCCAGACCTCCGACCAACGTGTCGCCGGAAATAGTCCTGCGGCGCTTTTTAGGGCCCATCGGTGTTCCATCCGCGTTCTTGAGGTATTTCCTCGGGACGTGAACGGATGTGCCGGCCAATTTCTTGACATTGTATGTTGCGACGGTTGGACGCGTCCGGCGGCTATAGCTAGAAGTGGCGCCGGCAGGCGTTGCCTGGGAGTTTTCGAGCTTCAGCGACGCAGATGACACGCTGGCACTGTCGCCAATGCTTGTTGGAGGTGTAGAGGAGGAGGATTGGACATTCGAAGAGGCGGCATCGACGGTAATAGTGCTCAAGATAGACTCCGACGAAGACGCACGCGTCACCTCGGGGCGGATATCAGGGCCTGAAGGCGCGGCTATCTGATTGAGAAGAGTAGAGAACATATTTGTTGTAGTAGTGAGGAAAGTTCGCGTTGCATATGATGTTGTTGATGCTGCGCGTGAGGGCTAGGCGAGGCGGAGAACGAAGGATGATAAAGGGCGCCGTGCCCTCTTGTGGAGATACGAATGCGATCTCTCTAGAGAGAAACAGGCGTAAAAGGGCTTATGATCTTCTGTCGCGTCGTGCTCGAGCTCCTCCACGCCGGTCAAAATAAGTTGGGTGGCAGGAAGGGAGAATTGGGGGTAGTTGAGTAAAGGCAGACGAGGTGCAGTTGCGGGTGGGGAGAAGGAAAGGCGAGGGAACAACTTCTGCGCTAAGCAAAGGGTGTGGCTGGTACGCAAAAACATCGACCTGGACCTTTGACGAATTGGGAGACCCCAATTTCACAATGCGTGCCTTGACCACACGTAGCCAGTGCCAGAGTCTCACCAAACAACAACCTGCTGATTCCCATACGATTGAACAATTCTAGGCAGTGATATTTGCAAGTTATAGAAGCATCTAGTGTTATACGAAGGCTTCTCATTCCTAGTTGGACTTTCCAGTGCGATTGTCAGCAGGAGCCTGCGAAGCCAACGTGACTATGCATCCCCGATGCTGCACTGCCCCCGACAGTTGTGTATTGAGGCATTTCGCTGGCCGTCTTGGTGGCAGATTGCAGTTCAGGGGCATGTCAAACGGCTTGAGGTGCATTAGCGATTGATCGAACAAGGGACTTCAAAAGTTGAAGCCATGGTAAGATCGCGCTTCGCAGCTCTCTAATGCTTGACTTGTCTAGACCGTGGAGCTATTCAGGTGAGCGGTGCTTCCAATTAGCCGTGTATGACGGCGAGGTGACGAGAATGGTAATGTCTCCGCATCCAATATTCTGCGGGGCAGGACGGGAACGACATGCTCTTAGTTTGATCCCCGAAGATGCAGGAATATATCTAGCTATGGTTTTCATGAATTACAAGAGCGTTTCCAGCGCTGTCAGATTGTTTCCCGCATATTTCACAGACCTTTCCCCTTTTCAAAGGTGGGATGTTGCGTCCAAGTGTCCGAAACGAGGCGAAAGGCAAAGCAAACACTTTCGGCGCATTGCAGAACCAAGATAATTTCTTCAAAAATTCTGTCGCCAGGAGGCTAACTCTGCTCTGAATTTTACTATATCGTGGACTTCTGCTCGAATTTCGTGGAGTCGTTGAAAATCAAGACCGAGGGTAAGACCCCGTCCTCGTTTTAGCTCTAATCTCACAGGTTTGACTTGGGAACGCCACTTCTCCCGGTTGGAGTCGCATCATCACACAAGAAGCAACCTTCCATGTGGAAAAGCAATCTCATATTGGGATTTAAAGCGATGGACAGAATTTTGAGTTTAATACATAGTTTAATCCTGAAACTGGCTCGGATGCTCGGTTTTGATCGAGACCGCTACGAGGTCTACCAACATGGCGTTACTACGCTCTCCACAGCTACAGGCATGTCGTCTATATCGGGCTTCTACGTTTGTACTTATTTTTTCAAAGTCATGGGTGGTAATTACCTATTTCTCTATAATGAATACAATAAATACCGGGGAAGTTCTGAAATTTTTTCTCGAAATCTACCTCCGCATCACCTAAAACCAAAATTGCCACGAAGGATCTCGGAAGACAATGCTCCACATCACGACAAGTATATTACGGCAGCCATAATATGGAGAGACTACGAAAATACAATCGGCTGTTCTGACAAAACATTCTAGATATCACTTCTTGAATCTAGAGCTCAGGGTGTCAAAAGGAAAAGGCCATGATATTCTCCCCGCTTCACCGCCAAGATGCATCATCTAACCCCGTTTGGAAGCCCACAAGAGAAAGCTTTCTTTCCGCTCAGAGTCACACAAACTGCATACTCCATCCAGGCTAGAAATTTTCTTCAAAACACCAACCATTGCAGTGTTTCGAATGAGGCACAGCTTTTGAAGTCAACAAATGGCCACCGATGATGTAGGTGGCAGAGTTCACTGAACACGCAGCAACTGAGCTGCAATAAATGATAAACTTTCGATCAAATTCTTTACTGTTTCAACTTCTTTCTTTCATATTGTTTGCAGATGTGCGCTATTCTTCGAGCTCGTCGAATGGGCCGAAACGGGCCAACTTCACAAGAGGCAGCCACGCCGCCCTTTCTTCCCAGATGGGATTTCTAGAGCGGAACTTGTTTTCGAATCTTGATGCTTAATAAGAGTTCAGACAGTCAAAGCTATCTTTACACTGATTTAAAAGTCCTTCTTCGATTGTTCGTGATCCAGCAATCATACCCGACATCGAAGGGACCAGTTCTACCGGAGCTAGCACAAGCCAATAATTTTGTGTGAAACTTAGTCTCTCCAACAATCGATACCTTTTGCATCTAGTTCAGGGCTTTGCTACCGTCGTCCTAGTTCATTCCAAGGTTTTAGAATTTTGACAGTGAATTCGAAAATGACAGCAAAGTCTGCATTCAGTGACTGAGTTTACAACATTTCAACACACTTCCTGTCACATTCACCAAATTTCACAAAGATTACACTGAATAAACTTGGAGTTCAAATGAGCAGACTCGGTCAAGTCCACCCCACCACATAGTCGTCCATTGGCGTGTCGTCTCGATCTTTCCTACCCCTCCCCTCCTCTCAAACCCAACCATTATACCCTCCCCATCCCCACTCCTTCCACGCTCCCCACCATCCTCCTTTCCAAGCCCCCATCCACACCTCTCCGCCAACCAACCCCTTCCCTCATCCTTACATCCAGTGTCCTCCTCCCACCAAGATCAAACTATAGTACCGCCATTCGCTCTTGCTTTGAGACTTCAAGTACCGAGTGGGGTCGAAGCAAGAAGAAACGATGGGGAAGGTGAATGTGCCTTCCTTCCGATTTTCGTGGGTGGTTCTTACCTACATCAGACAGTCAGTGAAAGCTTTCGCTGGGTACTCAGCTAAATGAGATGATAATCAGCGGAGAATGAAACAGGGGAGTTGCTGTCGGTGGTGATCTTGCTGTCGAGCTTGAAGCGTTCGGTGCCGACACTGCAATTTTTGAATTCAGGTCTTTGATTGAGGGATAACTTAACATGATTCTATACCCGCGAGAAAACTTGCCTTCGAGACACTGAAAGAACGAGCGCTACTGGCTGAGGTCCTCAAGGACAGTTGATCTCATCTTGCACCCCTAGAATAGCTGGTGAGCCTCTATCTTATAGGACTCCCCACCTATCTTTCGAAAGCAAAAAGCACACAGCCGACAACACTTCCAGTGAATGACCAAACAAGCTTTCAAATTTTTCACTTCTATATACAAAGTAGGTCCCGGCACAAGCCCGACTTCTCATCACCGAATCATGCACGATATCAAAGGCGTCCATGGTGGAATTGGCGTCCGTGGCCAAGCTCGCTGTAACTGTGATCGATATTCTTTGGAACTATCAAGATAGTGAATACACCCAGCTTATGAGCCCGTTTTTATTGAACCATGCTCCGGCTGTACTCAAATCTGACAGCAAGGAATCAAGTGACAGCAGACTTTCAAAATCTAAAGATAACCTCTCGTGATGATTCGAAATGCCAAGGCCTGGCTCCTCGGAATTCTGTAGGACCAAAAGGTTGTTCGTGTGTGACGGGCACTTCAGCTCCTTCCTGTGTTCTGCGTGATGATAGAATTCAGTCGATGCCTTGCCCTCTTTCGCCGCCGTGCTATTTAAATATCGAAAGAATTAGTGTCTGAGTAATCACGGTCGACAGCAGGATGAGGCATTTCGCTCGGCTTTGGGACAGTGCTGCTTCCCATTCGGTGCATTCAATCCTACAATTCCTTCTAGAAATTGGAAAATTCTAGCTACGAGTTCTCTGCAGTCCTCGGATCTCCTCTGAATCCCCTTCTAAAGTATAAACAAGCAACGAAACGTCTAATCTAAGTCTAAAGCAAATCTATCTATACATCAATCAACACCTCTCCCTCAGTCCCTCCATTCCCACTCATCTCCCTCTTCGCCCTCTCCACAACATCAACCCAAATCGGCGGCCTCTTAACCACATCCCCACTCAATGCCTCAACATCAAGTCCCCACCCCAACAGTTCCTCCTCAGCCCCCCACTCCCCCATCCCCATAACGCCCACCGGCACACTCTCCACCCCTTTCCCCTCATCCCCCACCCCCTCTACAAACCCCGCCGGAACAACCAACGAGGGCATCCCCAAAAAATTAGCCATCCACACATACTCCATCGTCTCCAACGTCGTATCCCCATCACTAATCCCATACCTCTGTTCTCCTGTCCAATCTCTGACGGGCCAGCCCTCACAACTCGTCGTCGGCGTCACGATAATCATGCCAGGATGTTGCTTAAAAAGATGAGCGAGGTGCTGCATTAAGAGATGCCGGAGTTTTTGGGCGAGTAGGTAGTCGGTTGAGGGGGTTGTGCGGCCGAGGGCGCAGAGGACGCGGTTTGGGGCTGTTATGTTGTGGGTTAAGGGGAGGAGGGTGGCGGCGTCGGTGAGCATTGTCATTGCGTGGGCTAGTTGGCCTTCGATTAGGAAGGGGATTTTGATGGGGATTAGGTGGTAGTTGTAGGTTGAAGTGAGCTTGGTGAGGAGTGAGCGGTAGAGGTGTTGCGTTCTTGGGGTGGCGAAGGATATCCATTCTTCGGGTACTCCTAGAATTCTCTGTTCTGAGTTTGGGGCGGACAGCGAGAGTCTGAGAGGTGAGATGGGAGTCCAGTCTGAAGAGGGATGTGGGGTTGACATGATGTGATATAATGCGGCGAGTGATTGGATATCAGATGCCATGGGCCCGTTTACCGCGCAGGTGTTTGCGTGGTTTGGGGATGGGGCTTGAGATATTCTGCCGTGGGTGGGTTTCAATCCGTAGATCGAACAGAAAGACGCTGGAATTCGAACACTGCCACCACCATCGCCTCCTAATGCGAATGGGATCAGGCCAGCGCTGATGGCGTAAGCAGGTCCTGATGAGCTGCCACCGGTGTAGTAATCTGGGTTGTGTGGGTTTGGAGGGGTCCCATATACTGGGTTGTTCCCACAAGTATCTGAATGCAGGTCAGTATCATCTACTAATCATCCAGCACCCAAGACTGAGTATTACCCATTCCAAACTCAGGCATCGTCAACTTCCCAAGAATCAACGCTCCTGATTCCTCGAGTCCTCGCACACACCAACTTGTAATAGATTCATCGTCAACGGGTTTGTAGGTATACTCATTTGCAGAACCAAGATTAGTTCGATATCCATCCAGATCATAATCGTCCTTGATACCGGTAGGAACACCATCCAAAGGCCCAATTGGCTTCTTTTCTTTGTATCTCAAAGTCGAAGCTTCCGCCGCTCCCATCACGAGATCTACTCTGGTTTCATGCCAGCCAATGGAGTACTTTCCCGGTGGCGATGTGTCCCGTCGTATCAATGGAAGTAGAGCTTTTGCAACAGCCGTAGGAGTCAGTTCGCCTGTCATGTACATTCGGTGATAATCTGCACTTGTATAGTAGATCGGGCGAAAGGGCTCTGAAGCAGGCTTGCCGTTTACCTGTTCAACCGTTTCCTTGTTTTGGCCGTTGTCTTTCGCTGAAATGGGAACAACATTTGGATTGAAACGTGGTTCAATATTCTCAATGTGGTGTTGCAGAGATCGCAGGTTTCCAAATCCAGTATTTTTCCATATGAGTCCCCGGAGAAAACTGAAGTGCTCTAGTCTACGTGGGGTCAGGTGCTGTTCTCAAGTGAAAGGCGGTTTCTTCGGATTCATCTTACAGCCAAACACTGATCAACAATCTTATCCCCGTGAGAGAAGGATTACTCTTTCTCTCTTTTTTCACAGGAACATCTGGTCTGTCGAAGCACAATCAGCATGAGTACGTCACATCTGTCTCAAAAAGTGATCCGAGCGCGATGTTCAAATTTACATACCCAGCTCGAGGTTCCGGGTAGTTAATGAACTTCTTGTCATTTTCTGAGGATATACTCATGCTGTTCGGCTCGTACCCGCCGCCAAAGGTCAGGTACCGGATGGATTTCGTAAGATGGTGGAGGAGGTGCAGTGGCTTGAGGGATTGTGGTACGCTGTTCGCGTCGGGTGCCTCGGCGTTTAGTAAGCCTGAGGCGCTATTATTTCAGGCGCTAAACCCCTTAGCTTGCCCCTGAACATCTCACCGCACCAGAACAGGGGATCCCTCATCAACATTGAGCTTGGACAATCATCCTTTCTGTATGGAAATGACTTTTATATTTCTGTTCACGGTATCATACTACTTGTTCTGCTTCATGCAACTTGAATTCCGTCTCGCTGTACAAGTGTGTCAAGAAAGTTATCTTTTAATAGCGTTTTTATGGCAAGTGCAAGGTTTCTTCATTAGACATCAATGGCCAAGCGGCGTAGCATTCACATATATATTCCCTTGCATCCCCCAACATCCATCCAAACCCCTCTCCCCTCATATACCAAACCCATCAAGCCCGAAAAATGTCCCCCCACCTCCCCCAAACCCCCGGTCTCCTCCCCACCTTCCTCCTCATAGTACGCATTCCCTCCCCATCCCCTCCCTAACCTCACCCCTAACCCAACCACCCCAGAACGCACTCCTCTCCTTCTACAGCGTCTTCATGTGTTTTTTCCTGCCCTCCCAAGCCCGCACCATGTACCTGGGCCCCGCACGCTCCCAATTCACCCCTCTCTCACGACGCACATTCGGCGGGTGGTCACTCCTCAGCGGGTGTGTGCGTTTTTACGCTGCGTATCACATCAGCAATCCTGAAGTCTATGCCTTGGCTTTTTGGGCGTATGTTGCGATTGGGATTCATTGGTTTACGGAGTTGGTTGTGTTTGGGACGGTGGGGTGGGGAGGGACGAGTGTGGGGAGTTTGGGGACGGAGTGTGTGGGGTTGGGGTGGATGTGGTGGCAGTGGGAGGCGTACACGGGGAGTTTGTAGAGGGTTTAGAGGGGAGGGGATGGGAGGGTTTTGTGTAAGCTGTGCTGTGCTGTTGGAACCGTATGGCCATTTCTATCACTCGAGTACAAACATCTCAGGCACCACATTTGTGTCAAACACCTCTCCGTGCATCAACCCCGACACATAAGCCTCACCAACAAGCTTATACCTCCCACTTTCAAGCGGTCTCAGAACAAAAGGAACGTTCGCCCCAAAAAGAACGACTAACATATCCCCAGGCTCCATTTCCTTTGGTCCCATTCCCAGGTATTCAGCATCGCCATAGCAGGCGAAAGGGGCCTTTTCATCTGCCTTTCTGCTCATGTATGTGAGATAGTCATGGCAGTTTTGAGCCCTCCAGAGACTTTCTTCTCTTGACTGGTCACCTTCGAATAGAGATATAAGGTCGTAAGCTTCGTGCATTTCAGCTGATTTCGCGTCGTAGAGCTGACGCTCAGTAGGCGGAATAGCTTCGAGCTTCTGATGTGCAATTGGAGTTTGGAAGACAGCCTGCTCCCAACCATTGTGTCCTAGGTAGGTTCTTCTATCAGAGAACTGCCTGGCTAGTTGCTGCAGTTCGGCGAGGAAGGTCTTTGCTTTACGAAGATTCGAGCTTGAAACACGTGGAACACTGAAGTCGACAGCACTTCCGACAGCAGAGATCTCAGCGACGACACTGCCACCAACTTGCAGTCGCGGGTCCAAAGTTCCTGAATGGGTCCCAAGACTGATGACCGTATCGCCAGAAGCGCAGAATTCGGTATCCTCGGGGAACAGCGGCAGTCGCTTCCATGCCAAAGTAGCACGAGTCCGCATCGACCATTCTGGTACCCAGGAAGGAAGGTCATGCGCATACTTAGATTCTCTCACTCCCCGAGACTCGTTCAGGATTGTTAATCCGTGCTTAGGCAGAAGCTTCCAAGCTGTGTCTACGCAGGCTTCAGTGTAGGACTTTTTGTAGTCCGGAATAATACCAAGGGACTCAGAATCCTCTGCCAACCCCAGCAGCGCAAAAACTCGATCCACAGGGTTGGTCGCACCCAGCCAAAATGCAGAACTAAGGAGTGATTGTAGTTCGCTATTTGTCTTGTACCGCATTGCAAGGAGCGTCTGTGTGTACACCGGATTCAAGGATGCAATAACGCTGGCAATATTCCCTGAAGGTTCGGTGATCATTGTACCATGTCTTTGATCCTCGTAATAGAGATTGTATAGGTAGTATACCACAAAGAAGTAGGTATACTTCAGCTTGGTGTTACCGCATACGAGGTACAGATCCTTCGCCACGGCAAATTCTTGCAAGATCCAAACGCGGCACCAGTTGGGCCGACGAAGGAAATTGAGCATAACGTCCAACGGGAAGGGACCGGTAGAGCCAGGTGAGAGAGATAACTCCGACGCTATTTCAGCAAAGAATGCTGGGCTTGACTTGAGTAATCCGGCGAGGGATTCAAAAGCTTGCCATTGCGCAGGATGGCTCGTCACCAGTTGATTGGGATGAGTGGGCAACCTGTGTGGAACATTTCCCCAAGCTCTGTCTTGTACTTCTCCGTGCTTCTTCCAGCCGTAATCAAGCAGTCGCATGCCGTGGCTTTCAATATTCGCCATCAATTCGTCTGTACCGGGAGCCGGAAGTCCCAGCCAGGAAAGCACACGATGGGCTTGGTTGTATATCTGTCGCATCTTCTGCACTTGCGAGCTCTTCTCATCGTCATCGGTTTGGTTGATACAGATTGCGTCGGCCCAGAGCCATTTGACGCTGTCATCGGATTGAAATCGCTCGAGTGCTGTCCCAAGGCTATGGGTGACATTCATGGACGCGCCGTTGATGATGATCGGCCACGTCTTGGAGGAGCTACCCCACACGTAAGACAATGCATGGTAGTCGGGGCAGTCGTCGAGGCTAAAATGTTCGATCTGAAGCCGGACCAAGCCATCTGAAAGATAGCCGTCAGACTCCTCAAAGGAGAGAAGCCGGAACTCGTTCTTTGTCACGTCCAAGGCATCGTACTTGAACTCTTGGGGCCTCTCGGCTGCGGGTGTAGGGTTTATGATCCGTTTCGCAAGCCACATCCTTTCGAAGCTGTTCGCCGATGATCTGGGACGCAAGGTTGAAGAGCCGCAATGTCCAGGAAGCTGGCTGTAGGAAATCAATGAAAGGTGTCAAATTTTGAGGTCGAAACCTCCGCAAGGCTACCGCACGTCTCATGATATGGCATGGGCTGAGATCACGAGGTGTGAGTGTAGAAAAAGCAAAGTGATACTGTGGCTGTGGCTGTGTCACTTGTGGCGCTAGTCAAGCGGTCCTTCCCGTATCTCCAGATTTGCAATCATATCCTCAGGATTTCCAGCTTGAATCTGTCGCACACCAAAATCCAATGGCTTCGCAGCAATACTCGACTTGCCTTCTACATACTTGAAAGCAGATATCGCTCTCTGGCGCCATCCCTCCACAATCTCTGGCCTATCAAACTGCTCATTCGCTTCATAATCCTCGCCCATGAGAATACTCGCCACCATTCTCGACTTACAAAGTGAGCGCAGAATCTTGTCGATGGTGACGAGCGACGTGTTCGCAACACAATCCAGGACTGCGGAGAGGACATCCGGATAACTGATATGCTCGTGCAAACCTTGAGTTGAGACCGAGTACGACAAGAACAATGGTTCAGCGTCAAATGTTAGCCAGTTTTTCGTGACATTTAGCATCGATGTCGCTTTTGATATCAGGATGTCGGTTCGCTCCTTCCGTTCTTGTTGGTACATTTCTTCGGCGTTGACTTCGGCGTGGTAGATGACTAGACTTGGCATGTCGGCCAAAGAAGTAAGGAGGCGAAATCGTAGACTTAGAGATGAGGCTTGGGTGGTATGATATGGCCATGTTGAAGTTTGTTGTAAAACGCTTTGCCATTCGGGGGAGCTCAGGAAGCAGTGTTCCTTGAATTTCAGGGATTGGCCGAATACATAGGGCAGCTGCGACTCAAGCATTGCTTGCTCGAAAGCACTTGAATATCGCTGTACACCTCGGGAAGACAAAAGAAACGAGGTGCCTCTTGCAAGGTTTCCCCAATCCCCTCTGCCGGTACTCACAACAAGCTGGCTTCGTTAGTATGTACAGTTCGACCGAGGTGGGGGTAATACGCACCTCACACATCTGCAGCATGATGGAGGCACACAGAGTCTCTGCCTCAAGTCGTAAATTTGAATCGTTCAGAAAGCTCCGCAGCGAAGCAAGGGCCTTCACATAGCTCTGATATATTTCCCTGTCCGCGCTGTAGGAAATCGACGGAGTCCCGCGGTAGATGGCGGACATGCAAGCAGCCGCATCATCAAGAGCTACATTGTGTCCTATGCGAGAAGGAACAAAGTCAAAGAATGAGCCAGACATCCGTAAAGGAACCAAAGGCTCTTTGACTTTGCTATCCAAGCAAAAGATGAACGCCGGCGTGAGGGAGTTGATCTCGTGATGGCGAGGAATCTCAGACTTGGCTTGCTCTTGAATCCGTCTCCATACTATCATGCCTTTGAGTCTTAAATCTTCATCAATTTCCTCTGAGAAGAGCGAGTCTGAGTCTGACGAGGAAACGGTATCGTATACGTATTTCCTGCCCGCGTACTGGTCCGCCAGTTTAGGGACCTCATCTATGAATTTCCAAGGCTTGGTGATCCTGTAACCGGGACATTTCCAGCCTGTGCGGATACATTCCGAGCATGACGGCCGCTTTTCGTCACACTAGATCGTTCTTTTCATCAGTAACCTGTGTGAGCTTTGGAAAGGGGGCTGGAATGCACCTTCTTTTTCCGTATCCGACAATTGTCACAACGATTGCTCTTCCGAACTCCAACCATATCGGAGCACTTCGCACTCGATACCGATTTTTGAAAAGATGAACATCAGAATAGAGAAGACGACACGATTTTGTTCATCACAAAGTTTGAGATGACAGTATTCATAGGAATCATGCAGTCGGAGATTTGAAAACGCCGGTGTGGCTGAAACGATGTGGCGCAGGCAATAAAATATCAAAAACATAACATAACTTGGATACCTGCTCTGCTGTCTGCATCAGGAAACATTCAACATAATAAGAATATAGGCAATATTCCTACTCTCTTTCAGCCACCCCCCCAACGCCCTTCCCAAAGCAGATGGAAAGATCTAGAGAGACCGAACGCCGCGGCATTTCCACTCATACAGCGATTCCCCTCATCTCTAGTCTACTAGACCTGAAAAATCCAGATCTCCCAGGTCCTTGATCATTTGATCGATCTCAAGCTGGTTCTTAGCTCTATCAGCCCCGTCCCAGCTGAAGAACGTGTTCAAATCCCTCTCGCTTTTTTCCATTTCCAGCTTCACGCGCTCAAACATCGGTCCCTCGTGCGCCTTTATCGCGCCATTGATCATTTTAGACAGATCGCCTGTAGCTCGAAAAGCTTCTGTTTTTTTCACCAGAGCTTCTGCCAACTCGAATGCGTCGCAAATTGCGAGGGTTACTCCGCCGCCTGTCAGAGGATTCATGAGATGGGCGGCATCCCCAAGGAGAGTCACACCAGGACGGTGTGTCCATTTCATGCGCTTTGGCAACCGGTATAATGATATGGGGATGAGTTCATCGGAGGACTCAATGGCTCGTTTTATATCACCATGACAGTCACTGAAATAGCGATTGATCAGCACGCGTCGGGCGAGTTCTTCGTCCTCCCATTCGATACCGGAGCCTTCAACCCATTCCTCTGGTCGACGAAGCCCAACATATGTGCGAATCCCGCCCTCTTCATCATGCTGGGAGAAAATTGCTCGATCCTTATCGGGCATCACCATGGTGCCGGTGCCGATGAAGTTGGACAGCCACGACTTATCACTGCGCGCTTTTTTTGCTTTGAGCATGATGGTCGTAATGCCTGAGTAAAATGCATCCTCGGTTGTGAGAAGGCGCCTAACTTTGGACCACTACAAGTTCTCGGAGTCAGTCTTGCGCGACAGAGAAGAATAAGGGTCTGTTCTGGCACTCGATGGGATCCAGCGTCCCTTTCAAAATATCACGGCGAAGTTTGCCAGGAGGGGGGGAGGGAATATGCTTTGGCACTGAGGTTACATACCGCGCCATCTGCACCAACCACCATGTCGAAGCCGCTTTCCACCCCTGTGGTAAAATGGAGGTCATATTTATCTGGCTCTTCGGATGCTTCGACGTAATCAAGTTCCTTGCCCCACTGGATAGAGTCTGGTCGCATCATGAGTGCATCCAAAAGTATATCTCTCAACTTCATCCTGCCAATTTCGGATTGAGGTCGACTCGGGTCAGGGCCATCTTCAGTATTCTCATCCCAATTGATAGTCCCATCGCTCTTCACAATTTTGACCGCTCCTGAGTAAAAACAGGGAGTCAGTTTTCTAATGATTTTCAAGAAGTACATGCCAATGATCCACGTGTCGTGGGTCATTCCTGACTGGGATGCATGCCTCCCCAAACTCCTAGCATCAGAAATTGCACGATATACTTACCTCCTGACCTCGCATGCTTCCGAAACTCCTCGATAAGCCCGGCTGCGTGGCTCGCCCGCTTGACTATACCGTCATCAAGGTCGAGTGATCCGCCACGCTCTGGTGCGTTTCTGTCTTGGTCTTTTTCGAAAATGGTGAAGGGAATGGAGTTATACTGAAGGATTCGACCGAGCATAAGACCTGCGGGGCCAGCTCCAACTATGGCAATTCGGGGCCAATCCGGCTGTGGTCCGACTATTACAACACCGGTAGTTGCCATTGTATGGGTCCAATTTCAATTGAAAAGACAAGCGGGTGCGGGGTAATTTTCAGCAGTCAAGTTGTTGCTGCTCGACAAGAGATTGGAGAATGGTGTTGATTTGTTGTTGATTGGGAAGGGTCTTCTTGAGGGAGGACCGGTCCAGGATACAACTTGTCAGACGAAAAGGCAAGAGCCATCGACGTCCAGCCTCCTGTTGAAGACTGATCATGTTTGACCAATTTGGGAAGTTGCGACGGCTCCGAAGGACCTTCCACATCTCTTGTCCAGAACTGTCGCTCACAATGTTCAGTTTGGAGGTCCTTGAACCCCCCAACCATTGTTCTTTGCCATTATCGTCAAATAAAACTCTCAAAGCTCTGCAAGTCTTAGCAATCATCAAATTGAAATAGTCCCATCGTATGGCATACGAAATGAGAATGTGGCAGATCGAATGTGTATTTCAAGAGGTTTTGGAGCAGAACTCCACGCAAATTCTACACCGCGTGAAATGCTCTGTACTTGTCCACGTCATCCTAGAAGATTCAGAGATTATAAATCTACCCGTTTTTCGATCTCATTCAAGATCTTAGTCATATGCCAATTAATAGGGTATCCTGCGGCGCAGGAATTGACTTTTTTCAAGATGAGGAATCAGTATCTCAAAGTCGTCGTGTGTAAGCTTCCTTCTATTTATACACGCCTAATCCACGTAGCCTCGCTGCCTCAGTTTTAAAAAGTCAAGATGTTGCGCGGGACTCGAAGTTATTGGGACTCGGCCCTATTCGGAGCCGAGATAGTCGGGCCAGCTGCGCCACCTCAACCTTGTACCTGCATGACTGCGGTGTTCTCATTGGCCAGCGCGCAACTTGTTCTCAGGAGTTAATGATCTCCGGTTTCTTGGAAGATATATAGGAAGAGTGAAGAAGGTCAGAGGTTATCCCCAACAGCATTCCAACAGCATTCTCCTTTCAATCCAGTCATCACTTTCATCGCATTCGCAAAATTCCATCAAATTTACCCCACCTGAACATCTTCGTCAAAATTGCATCCCTCACGCCCCCAACAACGCCTATACTTCAAAATGGCGACCCCTACAACACCTTCAATAGCAGTAATCCTTTGCTCATCCCGCCAACCTCGAGTCTGCCCCCAAATAGCCTCTTTCATAACCACAACCCTCCTCACCACCCCCACCAGCCCCTTCTCCAACCCCATACCCCCAGCTTCCCTCACGCTCCTGGACCTCTCAACCTGGGACCTGCCCCTATTCAACGAGCCAACAATCCCATCACAAATAAAAAACCCACAAGACTACCACCAACCCCACACACGCGCCTGGTCCGAAGAAATAACCAAGCACCAAGCATTCATCTTCGTACTCCCACAGTACAACTGGGGATATCCCGCAGTACTAAAAAACGCCATCGATTACCTGTTTCACGAGTGGGCGGGCAAACCGGCCATGATCGTGTCGTACGGCGGGCATGGGGGAGGGAAGGCGGCGGGACAGCTGAGGCAGGTGTTGATGGGTGTCAGGATGAGGGTTGTGGAGACCATGCCCGGATTGAGTTTTCCGGGGAGGAGCGAGATGGTTGCGGCGACGAGGGGGGAGCAGGTGGATTTGAGTGGGTGGGAGGGGGAGAAGGAGGGGATTGTGAGGGCGGGGGAGGAACTTTTGGGGTTGTTGGCGGGGAAGGAGGTTGGGGAGGCGAAGGGGAAGGGGGATCGATGAATAATGATGGGGGAAGGGGTATGGAGTTTGCGTATAGTTTGGGTTTGAATTTGGGGTAGACGATTTTCACTTGTATAGATTTAGATGTAAGCTGGAACACTCAATGGATGGAACACTCGTGAGGAAGCAAATCCCTCAAAGATCCTAGCTAGAAAGGCTGCTGTGCGCTTTCCGTAATGTAGTGAAATTACGCCAGATCTCGCCTGCACGGATTCACCAGCCTTGCTACGAGTAAGAATATAAAATGATTGACTAGAACACGTCCACGATCTGTGCCATTCATCACCAAATCAAGTGTATATATTTCTCCAAGGCTCAATGCATCGCCCCTCACCAAATATTCAGAGTGCCTGGCAACTCCCGTCTACTGAGTCCAGACTGAAAAGCTACTTGTCACGTTCTTTTCTTCTACGACGTCTATGAGCTGGTGATTTTAATTGTTGAGGTCAGGAATCTGAAATGGCCTTCATATTTTGCTGACACTGAATAATTCACTGTCAAAAGTAAAATGCGGTCATTGCTAACATCAGTCATTCTCTGAAATGGCCAAGAACTTAAGTCAAACAAGGATCGCAGAATCTGTAATCCGGTAATTTCCTAATCCAGGTCTTTATTCCATTGATAGAAAAATGGCTGGCAAACACATGTAAGCTTTTGGAATGATCCTATAGTTAATATGGCAAAGCTAGACAATGCACGCGTAGCCAATTTATAGAAGTGAGGATTTACCTCGGTAGCAAAGGCAGCAAGTAATTCACCAAGTCGTAAGACAAGACCATTCCTTCAGAGTATATGTACAACAATATTCTTTTCGCGGTCCTTCGCCAAAGGATGGAGCAACAGTGACATTCATGAAGCTGCGAAGAGGGCGCTTCGAAAAATATACCCCAATTCAATAACTTTAAATTTTCTAAGATGCGGAATGAAGTATTGACATATCTTGCTTTGCGAAGGGGCTTCAATTTTCTTCAAGCCTTGAAAGTTTTGCTGTCGAAAATAAATCCCTTGTCAATGGCATCAGTCAGTCGTTCGCTAGTTGTGATTCAACAAAATCATATCTTCGGAATTGCTCATTGCTTAGAATTTTAATGATGAATACAGCTCGTGGGACAAATCCTTCAGACCAAACTGGCTGGCAAAGATGTAACAATCCTTCTTCTGTTTCTCCATTAAAGCTTATTCAAGATCACCAGACAAGGGGATCGAGGTTTATTTATATACAGTGAAGAACTTTCTCATAATAGGTGGCTGCCAGTAAAATTCTTATAAAAGGAATGAAGACTAGAGACGGAGATTCACTACTGCCCTTATTCACCAAGCTACGATTCCAGAGAACATTTCAGGCTCTCTGCAAATAAAGCCAAATGCAAACTTTAGCGAAATTGAAATACTCCTAGACTCAGGATTAATTTTCCCTATCGCTAATTCCGTTTTGGTATGCGGACGTGAGTAGCTGCTGCTTCTAAGTTCTACCGGAGCAGAGCCTGAGCATGCTAACCATGCCCTGAGTCAGCCTGTGCACCAACCCATTTGAACCCTCGCTCAATGAGAATGCTATTCTCTCATGATACAAAAGCCAGTTATTTAAAAGGCGACGTGGGAAGAGGACAAAGCCGATCTAAGACAAGTCACAGGCAGAAATAATGCCCCAAAATGCGAGTGAATTCACTACATATACATCCCTCAGATCATCCACTCCGGCCCACGCTCTGCCTCCTCCCTATCCCCAAACTCTTTCCATCCTAAAAAGGTCTTCAAAACTTTGAACGGCTCTCCGACCTTCCCTTTTTTTAAATAATTCCTCAAGCCTTTCATCACGATGTTCAACTCTGGCTGATCAACCTGTCTCTGCAGATGGGGAAACCCACCATAAAACTGCGCCGCCGTCTCAGGTGGGAATCTCAACGTCAGCTCTCTCAACTGTGGAAATGATAGTAGCTTGTCTAAAATCCCGTAGTTCCAGACCGAGTTAGTTTGGATGTCGAGGTCTAGCGACTGAAGATCGGGACAGATTTCGAAGAGACGTCCGAGTTGAGTGCTGTTTAGGAATGTGGCTGGGGCGTATTGAAATGTGTTAGCCCAGAATCTGTCTCCGGAATCCGAGGTCCGGGCCCGGGGGCCGTCTCGTTGATGGTTGAGTTTGAAGGAGCGGAGGGTGGAGTGATAGTTTTGGATGACATCGAGTAGAGTATCCAAGGGTCTTAGTTCAGCTTCTTCTATTGCAAGGGACTCTAGGGATGGGATTTTGGCTAGGTACTTGACGACCGGTGCTCTCACATAGTTAAGATCCCCTCCGTCAATACGGAAGTGTTGAAGATTTGGAAGGGTATCTGCAAATAGCTTTAACGACTGTGTAAGCGGATTGCTGAGATGCAGAGAGCGTAAGTGAGACCAATCCATGTGCTTTAGCCATGCTTTGAGATTTGCCATTTCAAGTGGCATGTTGACTTCAGGGTCTACATGGGTGCCATCGACTGCAAAATCGAATCTGTAGCCTTCGAGCTTCAAAACTTCCAAGGGTGGCAACGTCCCATCATGTCTTGTGAAGTCAAATGCCAGTATCGCGTTTCTCGATGGATCTTCGCAGCATTTGGATTGGTCGGAGCTGGCGCACTTAGCTATGTCGATTTTGAGTTCTAGTTCTCGGATATTGGGACATGTTAACAGGATCTGGTGAATCAAATCCAGTTTTTCCGACGGTAACAAAAGATTGTGGTCGATGTGAGCTTTAAGCGAGTAAAGATTCTTCGATTCGAGAATAGATTGTGGAGTAGTATCTTGAATGACCTGCCGGGTTTCCAAAATGTTCTGTTCGGTGCGGCTCCCATCTGTGTTGAAGGGTAAGATTTCTGGTGTCTGGTTGCCGTCGAAGGTTGTCAATGGAATGGTGTAGTACAAGCGGCAGTCGGGGTGGCTTTGCTGTAGAGTCTCTAGGATGATAGCTGGGATCAATCGCTGGGTGTTCCAGTGGATTTCTACGATGGCTGGAAGGGTTCGAATGACATCCGCGAGCAGTGTCATATTCCCTTGAAACGCCCACATTCCACGCGCATCGATGATCCATTTGCTTTCCTTGTCTGCCTCGGTATCATTGAGGATACGGAGGAAGTTGTCTGTCCTGCTGCAAGTCCAATGGTCCCAGTAGCTCAACGAGATGTGCCGTGCGCCCGGCTTCATCAGATCCTCTAGTACATTCCCATGTAGCCCCTCGAACGTGCATGTATGAGATGTAGCTTTGAGATGTTCCGCGACCAATGCCTTGTTGATCTCATATGATATGCCATCGATGCGGGGATCTTCTGTGTTGAGGAGTCGAGGAAATTCGTTGTCCTGTTCCACCCCATTAAACACAGATTTCGCGCTTGCATACATGTACCAGGAACAGAGATTTGCCAGGAGATAATACGACAGCTGCATAGCGACAAGACTAAGTGGAGAGGGAAAGAGGGATGCAGCTCTCGTTAGGAGGGTTTTTTGGTTGTTTTTTTCGAGGCCTACCCTGGCCAATTGAGGCACAGCAAGGTAATTAAATAAGATTACCAACTCGACAGTGGCAGCAGCTTGCCACCGAAATATACAACGGCCTCAAGTCTCAAGAGCCAAAGATATATTCATCTGCCACTGGGTCAGGTCCAGGCTACGGTGGCCGAGAGGACATATTTTGAGAAATTGATTGTGCAGATAGCTTCGTCCTTGGTTCGCATCCCCGAGTCGCTAAGCAAATCCGGTTTGTAGCCATTAAAACTTGATCAAAATGATACAAAAAAACGGAAATCAGATCAAGTATGACCATCTAAAAACAAGGGAGTCAAAACAGGTGATAATATAGTCAATCTTGCTTAGGGTGGTCAAGGTGCTCAGGTTACTTAAGCGGGTCAACTGAGCCGAGGGTGAGCTGAGGGTGAATAGGCTTGAGCAAGAGCAGCAGGTTTGCGAAGTACTAACTCCATATAAAAGTCAAGAAAAAAGAAATTTGATCCATGATACCAAAGAACCACGTGTTACGCAAAGTCTCATGGGCGTGCGGGCTCTCGGTCCTAGCAAGTATACTCCTCTAAGTCCACTCATACGTATGCTGAAGGCGAGATTATATCAAGGCCTACCAGGACTAATTCACTACGGCAATTAATGCTTTTGCAGTCAAGAATGAAATTGCTGTTACTGCCAGCATTCAGTTGTTCGGCTTTGTGATATTCGATAAAAGCTGTGGAAAGAGGAGAAAGGGTTCACTTACTTTCCCATTCAATAACTTGCGTAATTACTTGGAGTCTCAAGTCTTGCAAAACAGGTCGTCTCAAACGGATGATTGTGTTTTGGGTTAAGGGTAATTGCTAGAAGCTTGCACATCTCTAGACGACAGGAGCGAAGCCTGCTTAAATACTTCAATATGAACATCCAAAAAACCGGATTGTGGATAATGGCTAAGAATGTTCGTATGTAAGCTCCACTACCTAATGCTCGATGTAGTGAATTCTTCCTTTAGTTGCCAAGCTTCTACCCCGAACGAAATTGATCAAATCTCTTACAAAAAACCTCAAACGCGATCTCACCTCTCTTTATCAGTCACACAGAAAAGTAAGATCTGACATGTTGGTGTGATTAACTCGGCAGAAAGTATTACACCTTCGAGACCGGTTATAGTTGTGTCGATGCCCCAATTGGCCAGTAGCTGCTGTCCATGCCAGCCAAGCAATGCCGCATGAATTTGAGAAGGGGATCTGTGAGGTGGGATATGCTCCTGAGGGCTTTACGATTGTCCCTGGCAACAGCTTCTTCTCCGATTACGGCGGTATGACCAGGATGTGCATCAAAATTGATATTCGTAAAGGGGGTAGTTCGTCTTAGAACCGAAGACCTTGCGATCAAGAATTAAATTGCTGTCACTGCTTCGTAGCACCATTCGTTCGCTGACGTAAATGAGAGCGAAGTATCACTTGTTATCTTAAAATCAATCCATTAACTCCCCTATTTCAAACTTCAAATTTCGAGTTATACCTTAACAGTTGGCTGGTACTGAAGCCACATGAGCATGTCTTGCAATCCTTCTTCTAACGATGAAGAGATTATAGAAAGTGAACCTCAGGTTTGTTAATACCTCTCAATCTATTCCAAATCTTCCCCAACGCCTGGACAAAACTATCCATTCAATCTTTGAGACGAGCAGGTCATTTTCCCCGTTTATACTATTCACCAATCTACAACGTCAATCAGACGCCTCAAGTGGTACACCTATAAAATCTAGCTTGACGAAAAATCTTACCTGTAAGCACCACCAGCAAATCACGATGCTCGTCTTACTGTTGGGTCATATCCAAGTAAGTGAAACTTAAATGAACTAATTCCCGCTTTGAATCAAGAGAACACTAAACTCTAAGCCATTCGTCAATATTAGAGGAGTAATCATGAAACGGATTCCATACATTACCCTCACTTCGCTGTCAATGCAACAGCTGCTGTCATTTCTCGCAGCCGTTCACTCGCCCCAAAGAAATTTCATAATTCCATAAGGTACTATACTAGTCATAGATCTTCAAACTCTTCAATCATCAATGAAAGTCTTAACGCCGCAAAGGGTTCAGTCCCGAGCCAAAGTAAGGTTATTTTCTCACGGGTGATTTGACTGTAACTCGCTGATACCGATTGGGGGGACTGAGCATTTATAGGTGCGGGTGTAGATGTGGGATATATTTCGTGAACCAATCAACTATTCAATTGTACTGATCTATTCACTGACGGCTCGAAGTCAGACTATATCTATGAAGTGTCCGCTGCTGAATGTAGCTCAATGTAGAGACAAAGCAGAGCGCAAGAAGTAAGAGGCGTGCTGGAAGGTGGATGAAGGCCTAACTTGCACAGGCGTTGATTGGTGGTATTGTGCCATGATTCTGAAAATTGTATTGGCATGTCAAGGCGAGAAACACTATTCGGTGAACGAATGATTCGCTGTCAAGCGTAAGATTGCTATCATTATAATCAGCCGTTCACTGATCCAAAACCAAGATACAACTTTTAGTATAATTTACTCACAAATACTCCCATACTCACCTCTAGAATCTGACGGTACTGCACCTGCGAACACACCTACGACTTCAGATAAAAGCGCCATCTATGATAATGGTTTCCGTAGAAATCTCTGCGATCATGATGAGCAGAATTCGATAATGAAAGCGGAGTAATGTATAGCTCCTAGAACCCTGGCATCCCCTCCATTCAAGATAAGGCTTCAAACCTCTAAACCCATTCACCGACTGCCATTCCCCAAGCGCTACCTATAAACCCCCCTCTTTCAAGCACAACATCTCAAACATTCAACATTAGACCAAAAACTTTCAACAAAATGGTAGGACGTGAACAAGACGCTTTATTCACTCCTCCCACACCATGAACACTCCGGATCCTTCTAATGTCCCAAACACAATCAGTAACGAAGAAACTTCTACACAAGCATAAATCATCCATAGTCATCAATCTCACAGCTGTCGATAACACCACTCGTTCACTCCCTGCACTTTCTCCGAGCTGAAAATCTTCTTCACCCCTCCTGCATATCATCTCATCCATTACTGCCAGCCTCAATTACCTAAATGCCTGAACATGGAAACACCAAGCACCCTGTGGCAGCCCCAAGGACTTTCTTTTGGTCATGCATATACCTCACCTCCCCTTGAGAAATTTTTTATACCCCACCCCTGCATTTCTTGTTTGATATTTGGAAGGGAATAGGATTCACTTTTCTTCGGACCTTCTTTCATGAGCGATTTGAATCGCAGTACTTTGCGTATAAAACATCTACAATTTCTACTCAATACTCGATCACAGCCAGGCGATATGGCGATATGGAAAATCCTATGTTGTAGTCGGTAGATATGACCCTGTTCTTTAATATCACCTTGCAATTTCTCTGTAATCGAAGTTCTTGAAAATATAACGAGTGTTGAGTGAAAAATACTTGGAGTTGTGAATGCAGTGAAGTGAATAAACATTTTGCTGTCAAGAAACCTTTACTATCATAGTTATCAGCCCTTCACTCAGTCAAAAACCTTAATACAATGGACCACCCCGTCTGCCCTCACCCATGACATCCAATATCCGAAAGCCTGCACGACCCATAGAAGTATCATGGCGTGGAGACAGCAACCACTCTATGCAGTTTCTACATCTGTGATTAATCTGTGGTAGACAGAAACTCATCCTCCCCATACGGAACCTTTTATTCTCAACCACTATACCTACCATTCTTTGCTTTGGGGGAATGACATTCACTCCCATCTAAGATTCGTTTTATAATTGATCTGAGTAATGGTGATTTGTGTATAAAAGACCAGGAGCCTTACCTCAATATTCCATTGTAGCCCAAACGTACCCAACCATTGCTCAATGATGTCGCCGAAGATGTGTTCGTGTCCCATTACATTAATTTGGACCTTTGCAGACTTGAAGGTCTGGAAGAACAACATATGCTCAGTGGAGGACAAATGAAGTCTTTGCTGTCACGAAATACATACAGTCATCCCCACCATCCATTCACTCCCCCCAACCAACCACCAACTTCCTTTATTCCCTAGCTTTTCACTCCATTCCCTTCCCCTCCACTTAGTATACTCAAACACCTTAGAACAACCAAGACGTCAAACCACAGTCATGGACTCAACCCCGATGTATTTTGATTCCACTCCGACGTACTTTCCTTCATGGCCGATAGATGAATCGATCGAAGGACAGCTTTTATACTCCCCTCCTACTCTTCCTACCCCTCCATTCCCCTCACCCCCTGCAGGCATTTGCAAAACCTTCTCGAAGAGCTAGAGCTAGATATAAAAACCCCCCACAACTTCAACAGGATGCCGGCCACGAAGCAAACCATTTGCGCTTGTTCGAACTCATTGTCGTGGAGATGCGACCTCCCCATCATCTTGACAAGCCCACCTCAAGAAGTTTGCAGATCTCGATTATTCAGGGTGTGAGAAGTTTAGATGGAGTGGGTGGGGTTTGAGAAGTCTAAATGAATGAATGTACTCTTGTCAGAAAACCCAATGCTGTCATTTCCTCAGCCGCTCGGTGAGCGAAATGAACGTAGGTAAGAGGAGATGACCTTCCTGTCAACCGAGGAAGGTATCGAGCTGCCAGTATGCTACAAAGAAAGACGTGCTCGTTGATCGACCACGCTCAAAATATCATTTTTGGTGTTCGTATTACTTGGTGATGCGCAGAGTTGGAACAGCGAAAGAGGGATTTATACGCCTCTCGAGAACCTTACTGTAAACACTCCCGTCACATGTCACACATCAAACCTTGAACAGTCATCAACTCTAGAGCTGGTATTCTATCTCTCATTCCAGCTCTCTCACCCCTCCCTCTACTTATTACACTACACTTCACCCCATCACCTTCCCCTCCCCCCTCTCCTTCGAGCTCACACATCTATCCCACTCGCACCACTGATATTATACAAAGCAAAACCCAGCCAGTCAGGCAGTCATAAACACACATTAAAGTACCCCACCCCCTTTCCTCCCCTTGTTCCTTTCACCCAAAAGGTATCTTATCTTACCTCCCCACCCCTTTCTGAGACGCTAAATCGCAAACAAACAAAGTCCAAACCCCAAAGCCAAAAAAGAAAAAATACATATCAACAATCAACCTCTCGGCTGTCCCCTCAACTGACTAGGCCCCTGAAACCCCCCAACATTACTCTGCATCTCCAACCCCTCCTCAACCCCAACACCCTTGCCCTGAAACTCCTCCTTAACAGGCGCCGTCCTCCGTCCCCTCCTCTCCCCAAACCTCTGATCCCCCTCCTCATAGCCCCTCTTAAACCTCAAATACGTAGGCGGTCGCGGCCTACACAACACCACCACCCAATTCATAAACGCATTACCCTGCGTAAACGGCCTATGTCTATCTTTCTTCAAAAACTTATGGGAATTTAAATATTCCCTCGTCGTATCGCCACGAGCCATTAGGAAAAGATGGTAGCCCATTAGTGCAGCCGGGTAAGGGATAGCGATGATGTTGTAGATGACCATAGCGAACGGCACGCGCCAGTGGTCTATAGAGCGCGCGAACGAGATGTGGTGTTGATTTCCGTAGACTATTATCTGCACCAAGCTTGCTGCTAGAATGTAGAGGCCTAGGAAAGTGGAGGTTGTAAGGAAGACGAAGAAATAGCGGTAGTTACGGCGGCCGACGCAGTTGTTGATCCAGACGCAGTGATGGTCTTGCGTTTCGATGCAGTTGTCGCAGATGCGGCAGTGGTGGCCCCGGGGAGGCCGCCAAATGTTGCAGGTTTTGCAGTACTTTGTGGGTACTTCCATGGCTGCTGCGCTGGAGGTGGCGGATTTTATGAGGGTCCAGTCGTTTGTGGGGGGCCCGAGGGTGAGGGGGTCTTCGTTTTCGGGGACGGGGGG
>Ga0247778_1000496_pt1 | contig 47058 bp, 41 predicted proteins | sample UWRJL049202B5_FD_179939 | JGI IMG/M metagenome (GOLD analysis project Ga0247778, IMG submission 179939) | Plant litter microbial communities from Arlington Agricultural Research Station in Wisconsin, United States - UWRJ-L049-202B-5 | ecosystem: Environmental > Terrestrial > Plant litter >... | reverse complement strand
TATCCAAATTTATTTTTTATTATTTTTATTTAATTTAAAATTAAAATTAATAAAAAATAATATTTCTATTTTTAAATATTTTTTTTTCAATTATATATTATAAAATTTTCTATTATATTCGATTTCGCCAATTTTTATATTTATTATAAATTTTATATAAATATATTTTATCAAGTATTAATAATTTATTAATATTGGAAATAAATTTTTTATTATATTTAGAAATATTTTAAAATAATAGAAATTTATAATCCTCCCTTTTTATTATTTTTTAAATATTATTAAAAAAATTATTTTTCTCGAATATTATAAAAATTGATATAATATATTAAAAATCGATATTTGTTTTTATTGATTCGGCAAATATTTGTTCAATATTTAAAGGATAAAAATAGAATTATTAAAATAAATAAAATAAAATTTAATAAATATTAAATATTATAATTTTCCTACAAATATAAATATAAATATTAGATATTACAACTTTTTTGCAAATATAAATATAAATATTAGATATTACAATTTTCCTACGAATGGTTTGAATAAAAATTTTAGTCCTCCTATTATCCGGGCTCATAATTTGTTAAATTATGATAGATACAAAAGTGAGGATATAAATTTTATTAAATTAGAAAGGATAGAAATTACAAAATGAAGGTATATATAGGTAGCCAAGAGGAGCTCGGTTACCACTAGCCTCCCGCTCACATGCCTTAGAACAGGACCCTTAACTTTATTTCAACAATTAGGTCGAAATAAATCATATATATAATACGAATTATATAAATGCTATAATACTATTCCCCCCCTCAAGAAACTAGTGAAAAGGCCAAATAATAAGAAGAGTATACCGCATCCCTTTTAATAATGGTTTGATCTCAATAATGAGGAAAAAGAATCTTGTATTAGTTGTTCTTTCTACGGAAAGAGAGATCTTGCATTTATATGCAAGATCTCAGGAAACTAGTTAAATCATATGATCGAGCCAATCACCTGATCACCCACTACACTAGTCTCCAGATTTCTAAAATTAATTTTTATAAATATTATTTAAATCAATCTAATATTATTTTTCTATTTTTTTCCAATTTTTATTGATTGTAATTATTTTTTTATAATAAAAATATTTTTGTTATTCAATCGAATACAGGGATAAATATTTAAAAATAATTATAAATATTAAAATATCAATTTCTATTAAATCAATACATAAAATATATATCTATCGATAATTAAATAAAATAAAAAATTTCGAATTGTTTTAATCTATCTAATTAATACTAAAATTAATATTTAGAATGAATAAAAAAATATAATTAATTAACTATTATATAATCTTAAAGAAATTAATATAATTTTTAAAAAGATTAAGTTATTAAAAAAATTGATTTTTAATAATCTAATAAAAACTTTTGCAAAAGAAAAAATTTTATTAAAATCTGGCCAAATTTTATTTTTGATTTTATAAAAAAAATATTTAAATTAGATTATATAAATAATAAAAAAATTTATATTTTGTTTTAATTTATATAATTTATCCTTAATTTTTTTAATTTTATTAAGATTATTATAAATCCAAATCAATTGATCGAGGATAATATTATAATTATAAATATTATTGGCTGTTTTGTTTTCTATATATTATTATAATTGGGGCAGAATAAGGATTTGGATATTAGATTTAAGATTCAAATAGATATAATAGAATTGGACTAAAATATTATTAATTAAAAAATTATTAATATAAAATTTGGCTTTAATAACTAAAAACTAGATATTGAATTTTTGTATTATATTATTGAATTTGCCAGGATCAGGAAATTTGGTTTTTGCGGTTGTAGTATGAGAAATAGTGAGAGTATTGATCTGCTTCTGGAGACTCTGAATAGTACTCTATAATTATATAGGATCTATTTTGTTGTAAAGACATAAATAATTAAGATATTACAAAATATTGATATAGGTAAAAATTATATATTAAGATCTGCAAATTGGTAATATATTTATTATATAATATAAATGGCTAAGAAATTGTAGAAATATAACAAATAACAGAGTTGTACAAATGTAAAATAAATCGAAATTGGTTTTTATATATAAATAATTAAGGAGGGAATATTTATAAAATAATTAATAAATATTGAATTCAAAAAGTTTTTAAGATTTAAATTTAAATAGTTTTTATAATATAAATTCGGAGTATATTTGTAAATATTTTTAAATTATAAAACTAAAAATATAATTGAAATTGTCCAGTTATTATAAAAATATTATACGATATTATATAATTTATTAACTTTTAAAATAATAATTCAGGATATTCAATTAAGGATCTAGATTGAGGATTTAATATAATATTACAAAATATATAATATATATAATAACTTAGAATACTAAATGTAGAACTAATTAAGGATGTGGGAGGAGGCCTCCTTAAGTACAGGGCTAGTGCTACTAGGTCGAGGTGAATCACATGTGTAGTGCGAGTCACGTGGGCGCCGTGACAAAAATTTGGTCATTTTTTTTATTATAAAATATTAACGAATAATATTAAAAACAAGAAACAATAAATATTTGATTTATATAAAAATTTCCATATTAATTATCAATTTTAAATATTTTTCGAAAATTTTTTCCTTTAACAAAATAAAATATTATTAATTTTAGACCTTTATTTCTCTCAAAAACCATTTATAATCACGATAATAAAAAATAATCAAAAAGATTTTATTATATTTGTCACAGGGCACACAATATGCGTAGTAACTTAGAATATTGAGTGCAGAACTAACTAAGGGTGTGGGAGGAGGCCTCCTTAAATATAGGACTAGTGTTATTAGGTGAAGGTGAATCACATGTATAATACAAGTCACATAGACGTTGTAATATTATTCCCCCCTTTAGGAAACTGGTCTTCAGGCTATTTTCAGAATTAGTTCTTATAAATTTTATCTAAATTAATCTAATATTATTTTTCTGTTTTTTTCTAATCTTTATTAATCGCAAATATTTCTTTATAATAAAAATATTTTTGTTATTCAGTCGAATGTGGGGATAGGTGCTTAAGAATAATTGTAGGTGCTAAGGTATTAATTTTTATTAGATCAATGCGTGGAGTATATATTTGTTAATAATTGAATAAAATAAGGAATTTCAAGTTATTCTAATTTGTCTGGTTAATACTTGGAATGAATAAGAAAATATAGCCAATTAATTATTATATAACTTTGAGGAAGTTAATATAATTTCTAAAAAGATTAAACTATTAGAAAAACTGATTTTTAATAATTTAATAAAAGTTTTTATAAAAAAAGAAAATTTTATTAATATTTAGCCAAATTCTATTTTTAATTTTATAAAAAAAATGTTTGAATTGAATAATATAAAAAATGAAAAAATTTATATTTTATTCTAATTTATAAAACTTATTTTCAATTTTTTTAATTTTATTGGGGTCGTTATAAATTTTGATAAATTGGTTAAAAATAATATTGTAATTATAAGCCTTATCGGTTATTTTATTTTTTATATATTGCTATAACTGGGGTAAAACAAAAGCTTGGATATTAAACTTCAGATTCAAATAGATATAATAAAATTAAATAAATAAAAATCTAATAAAAAAATTGTCGATATATAATTTGGTTTTAATAATAAAAAACCAAATATTGAATTTTTGTATTATATTATTGAATTTGCCGGAGTTAGGAAACTTGGTTTTTATAATTATAATTCGAGATATAATAAAAATATTAATCTATTTCTAAAAATTTTAAATAATATTTTATAATTATATAAGATCTATTTTGTTATAAAAACATAAATAATTAAAATATTACAAAATATTGCCAATATAAAACAACAAATAGATAATAAATTTATTTAATAATATAAATGGCCAAGAAATCGTAAAAATATAACAAATAACAAAATTATACAAATATAAAATAAATCGAAATTGGTTTTTATATATAAATAATTGAGAAAAAAATATTTGTAAAATAATTAATAAATATTAAATTTGGAAAATTTTTAAGATTTAGGTTTAAATAATTTTTATAATATAGATTCGGAGTATATTTGTAAATATTTTTAAATTATAAATTAAAAATATAATTAAAATTGTCCAATTATTACAAAAATATTATATAATATTATATAATCTATTAGTTCCTAGAGCGGTAATTCAGGATATTCAACCAAAAAATCTAAATTAAGGATTTAATATAATATTATAAGATATATAATATGTGTAGTAACTTAGAATATTGAATGCAGAACTAACTAAGGGTATGGGAGGAGGCCTCCTTAAGTACAGGACTAGCGCTACTAGGTGGAGGTGAATCACATGTGTAATACGAGTCACGTGGGCGCCGTGACAATATTTGGATATAATATTATATATTCGAAACTCTCTTGATAGGGAGATCTCTGCAAAGGTTCTACTAGTGTGGTCGCTCATATGGCATTACCTCCGTATTTTATATGAAGATAGGTATAGAGATTAAAGCAACTAGGTGGCGGATTGAGTGGCAACGCCGTGCTGGAATTAGACATATGGCTGCTATAGAAACTTCTAGAAGAACGCTACACTGCGCCACATATTCACGTGACATTTATAAGATACTTAATTAAATACGACTAGCGTGGCTGTGAATACAGATATTAGGTAATAGCGGTAAATCCTTCCTCGCTTATTAAAATGCGGCATTTCGTGTACTACCCACTTTGGTCCGGATAAATCCGGCAGATAGGTTTCCTTGTGTTTTATATTTTTAAATTTTGGAATTATATTTGAATATAATAGAAACTTTATAATATAACCCCGAATTCCGGGAATAGGTTAATAATTATAATAGTTTTTGATATTTTTAATAAAATAATCGATAATATAATCAAATTATAGTAATTTTCTAAATACAAATCAAACCCTTATAGAGAAATAGTTAAAAAACAATAACGAACAGATTATAATTTTATATATTTATATAATAGGGATTTAAAACCCCCAAACTATAATAAATTTTCGGCACACTGGGTTTTTCGGCACGCACGGATAGACGTTATTCATTCTGGGAAAACTAATATAAGCACTGTACGCTTTGTTAATTTATAAATCGGGGACCGGAAATATCAAACTTCATATCCAGCCCCGGGAGAGCTCCGGAAGACGAGGTGAGGTAATATAAATCGTGGGCCGGAAATCTCAAACGTCATATCCAGCTCCGGGAGACGAGGTAAGGTAATGCCACTGGAGCCTTCTGCGCTCTCGCCTGTTGATTCCTGAGAACTACGATCCCCGAAGCCTCTCAGGCCTAGTCTGATCTCGCCACCTTTGACATGGACATGTTCAACGTGAGATTTGAGGTCGTGTTGTCTGAGCGCCTTAAAAGGGCAGATACTACATGGATAAGGCCTGTGCTTTTCATGTTTTTTCCGAAGGTGGGTGTCGAGCTCTTGGTATGTGGCACATGCGAATTTGCAAACACCCTGCAAGCACCTGAAGGGAAGTAAATCCGCATGCCGATTCCGAAGGTGATTTCTGTAACTTGTTGCGTCGCAGAGAGTTCTAAGGCAGGTTGGGCATTGCTTGGGTCGAAGATGCGGCGGTTTGGTGTCGGCGGTTGGCGATGGTGCGTTGACTTTATCGGTCTGGGAATCTATTCTGCTTCTAATTGGCGATTTTTGATTGATGACGATGTTGTAATGTTTTCAATCGAAGTGCTGTAGAAGTTGATTTTGAAGACGAGTAATAAGAGCCAGGACCACATTTTATGCTAAAATTGTACCACTTGTTCTGAACCCGTTAACACGCAACAATCGTTGTATCACAGGTACTCATGAGAAGTCATTTTCTTGTTTTCTTTTTCTGCTGTGCTGAACAGATTTCACTGGAGCGTAGGGCTGCTCGGCGGCCCTACTCAGTTGACAATCGCTTTGTCTTGAAACAATTGCTTTGTGTCTAAGTCATTGTTATTGGCATATAAAAACACTGTTGAATGGGGCTCCAAGAACAAGGGAACGGAACAAGCGCCACGATAGAAAACAGCTACGACAAGGGACCCCGAACTCTTTGAGGACTTGAAAAGTCAGACAGAATCAACACCGGTTGAAATTTCGAAGTCGAGTTCCAGGTATGAAAAAGAAAGGAACGAGAAATGAAAAGAAAAAATGTAAAGGTATCCATTGTTTCGGGAGAAGCTGATGATATTGGTGTGTGATTTCCGCCCTCTACGTCCAATGAAGGAGTAGAGGTAACGGAAATCGAGAAGTCGGTGTTCGGTGAGGTAGAAGACCGACGGGTCATCATAGGGTCATCATAGAGCACTCCACATCCGTCTGTGACATTTGGGCTTGCGTCGGAGACTGACCCAGTGCGATTGCGATGAACCTAATTGGTGCTGGCATAGTGACGTTCCACGACATGCACAGTTTCTCCCAGAGAATCAACAAATGTATTCTCGGATACGTCATTCAGAGAGGGTGTGTTTAGTTCATAATTAGGGGTATGAAGGAGGGAGGATCGAGGGTCCAAGGTAGGAGGGTTGTATTCCAATTTATCCTGGTTTAGCACGAATACGGAATTGAGAGTGCGAGGCTTGGAGCATTGGAGGATAAATTGCTTACTGTGGAGGTAATGGTTAAGAAGGTTGTGGAACAGATTAATTTCAATCAATGCGACTAGGGATAAATCCGGCGGTAATTTCGTCGCTTTTGATGGGACGAGGTTCCCTTCCTCAGGGGGTAAGAGGGAGGTTGTTGTTGGGCGGTTTGAATTATCAGTTTCTTTCTTTTGTTTGCATGTAACTTAGCCCAAGTCCGCGTCATCTTGTCAAGCATAGGAATGTTACATATTACTAATTTCCTTTCCCGTGTTCGCTCGGCTTCAAGATGCATCGTTACATGCGTATTTTGTTTTGTGGCCATTTCAGCCTACTTCGTATTTAGCCGCAATTCAGATCTCTAGAAACATAAATACACACATTGACAGTCCCAAAGATCTAGACTAGATCCGAAGGCTCGGGACTGAGAATTTAAATGACTCCTTTTTAACTCAAACATCTGTCAAGCACAATGATCCCCAAGGTATCATTCCTCATCGACCTCATAACCACTCAAAAATAACAAACATAAAGACCACACTATTCACCCTCGCCCTCACCTGCTTCCTCCCCCTCACAAAAGCAGTTATCCCGAAAGGCATAATGTCCTTCTCCAACACCTCATCATCATGTAACCCGCGTACCTTCGCATACACCATACTTAACATTCAAGAAGGCTCCTGCTATACCTGGCCCGACTTGCCTGAACGCAAAACACTTCCCGTGCGCCTTTCCCCTCCCCTTCCCCCTCAGTACAGCATGATCAAATAATTGACGTTGGCATTGCTATTGCGCAAATAGTGGCTAGGCAGAGCTGCAGAACAGGTATATGGTTATTTTTGTCCAAATGGTACAGCGGGGTATTTCAATCTGTATGATTTGGAAGCAGATGATTGTTCTGGCACTCCAACGGATATCGTGGGTCCGATTCCGATGTATCAGGCGTCGCCGTGTATTGCTCCAAAAAATGGGAGTGTGGTTGTTGGGTTGCCGGTTTTTAAGTATGTTTGTTTGTAGAAGAGATGAATGGAGCACGGATGATGAGGGTAGCGATATATCGTCTGAGACTCTTGAAAGTAATTTATTCTTTCAAGACGAAGGTATTTGGCGTATATTTACAAAGAAAAGTATAGCTAACCATGGTACGAAGCTTTGTCGAATCCTTTATATTTACAAGTGAATGGCCTAGTCCAGTAACACAGTTGACGACAAATATGCAATTCCTTCCGCACGATAGGTATCGGGCTCTCTGTATGCCAGATCCGTTACATTAGCGTCGAAAACAATATTCTCGGCCCCGCGAACTGTATAAGCGGGCCACTTCACGTTGCTCACTATTGAAAATTTGTTAGTAAATTTGCTTCTGCAATTCATTGGCTCAGCCAGGGAGCAAAATGCCAGACTCACCAACAGAGTGATTCGGATCGCCATACGCAATAAAGCTAGCCCACATACGGCTCATCAGGGTACTAAGCTGCTTGAAAGTCTCGGGTCTGTTCTCAAATGGTGGTACGGCAACAGCATTGCGGTACCCGTCACCATTCAGGTTATGGAATACAAAAGCGACTTCCTGGAAATGAGTAGCACCCGTCCTTCCGTCGAGTCCATTCGGAATGACATGGAATACATAGCTGTAGCTAGTGGCATTGTACTTGGCCCAATATTGATTGGTGAGGCGGCGGGGCGCATGCATGACCGAGTCTCCTCCGTAAGCTGCTGCCCGCTTAAATTGAGTGCCAAATATGGTTGTTGCAGGAGGAACGCCTGGGAAGGTTGGTGGTATACCAATTTCAAGGATGTCAGGGTATACCACAGCGATTGTACTAGCTGTTGCGTTGTCGATTCCAGCGGACGTCAAGCTGGCCAAGAACTGTTCGTCGGTATTGATGCCTCTCCGCCCGAAGGATGTTCCTTCATCATGGTTCGCTCCTATAATATACGGAACTTTGAGAAACTTCCCAGCTAGAAGAAGATTGGAGCCTGAATCAGGGAGGAAATCGTTGTCGATGACGGCAGAGAACGATGCACCAGCAGTCACCGAGCTGTTGAAAACATCGCTGAGGGTCTTGACTGGAACGCCTCGTAAGCATGCCAGAGAATCTGTGGAATTTCCACAGCCGACGGCGGCTGTGATTCTTTGGTAAAAAGGTTGCCAAGTCTCTGCCGTAACCTTTGGGGAAGCTAGGTTTGCTGCAACGCCGGATTGAGAGATGGCGCCTCTAATCAAGCCGTCATCTCTCCCACCATATGCTACAAGTTGCGCTCCCACGCTGAAGCCACCGGCACTTTCACCCCAGATGGTCACTTTGGTTGGGTCACCGCCGAAAGCAGCAATGTTCTCTTGAATCCAGTGAAGAGCAAGACGTTGGTCTCGGAGTCCGATGTTCGCAGAGCCATCTGCTAGGACCTCTTTGCCGAAAAGAAAGCCCCAACCAGAGAGACGGTAGTTAATACTCACACCAATGAAGGGTGATCCTGCATAGACGCCTTGCTGGACGATGAAAGAGAGATTGTATCTGGGGTCTGCATTTCCTCCCTCGAAGAATCCTCCTCCATGGATCCAAACTCCAACAGGTAGACTACCATTCGGTGATCCGCTCGGCCTCACCACGTTCAATGTCAAACAATCTTCAGAGACACGGTTTCCTAGAACCCATTGGTCGCTGCCGTAACCATAACATTCATAAGAATACTCTGTGGCGTTTTTGGTTTCCGTCCAAGAGGTATTGAGAGGCTGCGCTTGGCGGAATCGAAGGTCACCCACAGGGGGTTGTGAGTAGGGGATGCCTAGGAAGTAATCTTGGTTGTACACTGAGCTGTGAATTCCAGAATATGAACCATTGCGGACTGCAGCTATGGGGACCGCACTTCGAGGCAGTATCGCTGAGAAAGCTGGCGTTGCAAGCAAAGATATAACAAGGGATGGTATATTGAGCAACATATTGCCTATGATCGCCCTAAAGGAGATCAAGATTGTCTAGGATAGAATTGCTATTAGCGATTGTATTCGACAAAGGTTCGGGGAGCGCATTTAAGGAAATCAAGGCGTCTTTAAGCTTTCATTTGCACCTGCATTGATTTCGTCATATTCATTTATATTCTCATTATCAAATATTCAAGATCATCTAAACTACCGATACCCCTCTTACCCTCCCACTTTCCAAGATCGATCCAGCTAAAAATGTCTGGTAGGCCCGTACCGAGGATTAGCCTTAGCAGCCCCGCGGATTCAACGATCCGAGTTGAACCTTAAAGTTCCCCTGGTTTTCACACCCATTGCGGCTGGAACCCCGAGAAAACGTCAGTGGGGTTTTAAACCCCCCAGCTTTCTCCAAAGTAATTTGACGTTTTGCGGGCCAAGTGGACGACTCTAGCTATTTTGAGTTTGATGCGGGCATTGCGGGGCCGTAATGCGGGGAAAAAGGACCGATCTTCAAAGAATGGCTATGACAACGGAAGAAATAAATGCCGAGTCATCGGTTCGATAAGCCTCGAGATGTTCTGCATGTGCTCGATGTTGCATTTTGTGGCTGATTTCTAGTCGCTGAGAATGGCAGCCATGATGATAACTGGGTCATGAGTTGGTGCGAATTTGCCCCTAATGACTCGTCCTCTTGGCAAGGGTCAAAGTCATGTCAGCGAAGCACGTCCCAGCGAAGCACGTCCCAGCGGTCCATCCAACAATGCGAAAAGAACCCATCTTCGCATGTGAATCTAATAGAAAAAGCAAGGAATAATGTGGGACGCCAGGACGGTGGAATACGGCTTGTGTTCAAAGAGTACATTTCTCTTGATACATTCATCGCCAAGAATCACTGACCGAATATCGTACAAGCTTCAGTTCCCCTAGGACATGAGAGTATTCCATGGAATTTTGGGCTTACATTGTCTATTGACTTGCGTAATAGCGGACTCCTCAAAAAGCTTGCACATTCTATTGGCCAAACTACTGCCAACGTATGGCCAAGTCCAACCTTTCATCTCGGAGGCCATCTCTCCAGCGTCCTTTCCAAAGTCCAACATCACCGCCCATGAAGTATGCCATAACCAAGCACACCTATGCTAGGTGACGCTAGTTATGTTCTTAGTCTTTAATCGACTTTTTTGCAAATCGTCACCAACCATCGCCACAGCTTGTTAGCCCGCGGAAGGATGTGAATTCATCGTGGGCCTCTTCACGCGCCAAAAGGTCGGGCAATCCAAGGGTCAAGCTTTATTCGTCGTACGCCATTGTAATTGTTGTTGTTGTTGCCTCTTTCTTTTGTTCTTCGCTGCAATGTTATGCAGTGGCTTGACACAATTGGAAACGATCAGGCATGAAAAATCATAACTTAGGCCCCATCTCGAAAGAGAGAACCTTTGGTATTTTTATGGGACTCTACAGCTTAAAGAGCACGGCATTTGGCGAGGATCTTGTCTTTACACCAACTCCCCCGGGGAGGAAATGGATTGCGGGGTTCGGAGCCCGAGCCCCTGAAAAGCGGGGTAATTTCGCCAACTTAAGCGAGCCCCTTTTATTTCATGATTTCAAAACAAACAACCGCAAGCAATTTATTTTGCATTGTTCCTTGAAAAGCCGTATTAAAAAAGGACCGGAAGACCTCTCATAAAAGCTTTAGGTATCGGGATATCGTATCAAAAGCTGTGTATAGCTGGGACCATTCATCGCTCTTTTCGTCGAAGGTCTTTCTTGGACTGCAAGTTTCGTGTTCGGTCGCGGTCAGTCATCGTTCAAGACTATACTCCTTTGCGTTATTTCATGCATCATCTCGGGAACAGGTACTCCTTTTGGTATGTCGAAGGGCCAATAAGCATGACCACATGCGTCGACAAAGCACGCCGTCTCGCTGCATCTTCTGACATCGGCCCAATCATCCTACGCAGTTGTCGGTCAGATAGCTTGCGCCGCCGTCGCTATCTCCAGGCAGCAGCTGTGTATAAAAGTTTTATTTGCCGATTTTTGCACAGTGAGTTTGGAAGAATTTTTCTGTTCGTGAAGTTTGAGGTCCGAAACTGTCCTGCCCCGAAAACTCAGATATTCCTTTGCAAATTCGTCAAAATGGATCCCAAACTCGCTGCGGCAATGGAAAAATACCCATCATTGCGCTTAGCTGTCGAAACTGGCATCGAAGTAAGCCATCTTGCCACCATATTCTTCTCTCCCCCGTAACATTTATCACAGTCTCACGACGGCCGCGAGGAACGATTGCTTTCTTACATTCTCTCCCGCCTAGATCTCGAGCAGCTCCGTGGCTCACCAGCAGAGGTCCTGGCAGCCATCGACGAATTCTCCAATACACGGGATTTCATGATCAGTATCGGTGGCCACAAAGCGGGCATTCTCTCCGATCTCATCGCCAAAGAGAAGCCGAAGACCGTGGTGGAGCTAGGAGGGTATCTCGGATACTCTGCGATTCTCTTCGCAGACGCGATGCGCCGCGCTCATGGATCGACTGAAGGGCTAAAAATTTGGAGCTTAGAGATGAGTGTTGAATTTGCTGCTATTGCTAGACAGTTGATAGAGCTTGCAGGGCTTGCAGACATCGTGACGGTCGTGGTTGGTGCTGCGGAGCAAACTCTTCGCAGTCTGCATTCCGAAGGAAAGGTGAAAAGTGTTGACTTGCTGTTTCTCGACCACGCGGAGGAGTTGTACTCATCCGATTTCCAAATCTGCGTTGAGTTAGGACTGCTGGGCAAAGGCGCCGTCATTGTTGCCGATAATGTGGTACGGCCGGGGGCACCTGATTATCGGGAGTTGGTCAGGGGAAATCCGGGCCTGGTGAGCGAAGGAGTAAAAGGATTGATTCAACCCGGGGACTTTGAGGTTAGTTCTCAATATTGACAGATTACCGATAAAAAGAAAACTAATTCTTAAATAGGACGAGATTGAAATTAGCCGGGTTGTTACTAGTCAACTTTCTGTTATGAATAAAGTGAGCTGAATGCGTTTACAACTATTCTTAAGCGCTGTATTTTGCTACCATTACCTTTCCTCGTAGACTGTGGGGAAATCTGGGGTATGGAAGGGTCGACAGTCGTTCAAAATGTTTGAAGAAAGAGTACGAATACAAAATTGGGCATTTCGACTATTCTCAACACCTGCATTCGGATAGAATCTTATAGAGACTGCCTCCTATTCTACCACCCCAGCATGTCAAGCCAATACCAGTTGCTTCCTCTCATACCCACAGAGATTTGCTTATACCCCTTCACCGTAAATGGCTAACTATCACAGACTTTGGTTCCAAATAGATGGGTTAAATATGTTTCTTGTATTCAGTGGAGCCATACGCAATTCTCAGAAGGTCTCGTGTTCATGAAAGAGAGATCCTATAGGATTGCTGAATCTCCGCCTTTCAAATTCAAGATTAGCCATGCCCAAAAGAGAGAGTGGACAGAGACAGGCTATGGTGTCATCGAGCCTCGTCCAGTGAAAACACGCCGCGATTATAGAAAGTTGCATACCTTCACAGCCCGTCAAAACGGGTAGGGGGAATTATTCTTGCCTCATTTTGCTGCTGGAAGTCAGACCGAGATCGACGTTTGCGCCAACCATGGTAGAAGACTTTTGGAACTTGATGGTCCGGAAAAGTCTCCTTAAATGATCGCAATTGTCTCCTAACATCCCGATCCCAATCCGGGAAACGAATGAAAAGCATTGACGGACCCATTCTGAAGCGTAGTACTTTCGGCATGATTAGATGAAGTCGTTGCAATCTTGGAAAACCAGGCAGGAAGCAATGCGAGAGTCTTTGTTGGGTTGATGATTGCCAGAAGAGGCATTCCAGCTCAATAACGTGGACTATTTCGTTAAATTTGGTTGCTGGACTGGGTGGCAGCTGCGCCACATGATCGAATTGATCATTTAACTGACAACCACCTTGGCACGCCAAGTTGCTCCAGGTTGCTCTTGGGATAAGCAGGGTGTCTAATTTGGGTTGGAAGCAGAAGAAATTTATTTTTGAATTGAAATTAGCAAAGTATGGGGGTCCCGACTCTTTGAAAATGCCTCTAAGATGATTGAATGCGACGGTACGGCTTTCACGATTGACGTGTAATGATCGTGGGGGGTCTTAGACTATTAGACACATCGACTGAACGGGAAGAGCACGATGGCCTGCAATTGCATTTATGGTCCGGGCCATGACTTAGAAGCACATATTGTCGCGGTTCCGGCAGTGGAGAGGTCCCAGATATCAAGGCAAAGTTCCTTCGGAAGCTTTGGAAACAAAGTGAATGTTCCTCCTGGGATAAGGTCCATCTTTTGGTCAATGAGTTGTTGATAACGGTCTGGAAGCTCAAGGCAGAACAACTGTAGCCTATTTCTCGTTTCTTCTACGTCGATAATTGTCTCTGTCGTGTTTGACGTCTACATCATAAGTTTATCAGATTGATTTTGCTGATCGATGGATGGGATGCTTACCATTGTGATCTTGGGATATTTCTTCTTCCCTGAGACTATTATGAGGCAGTAGTGCCAGATGGAGTAACCGGTCTGTCGAAGCATTTGCCGTTTAGGTTGCGCTACAGCACTTTGTGCGTGGTCTGCTTCATGTGGAAGACTTTTGTAGTCATGGAATCGCACGACAATGACGAATGGCGTTGCTAGCCTGGAAATATATTTAAATACGACTCTTTTTATTCAACTCTAAAGAATGCAAGTCAATTGAAGATAACAAAAGGTTGTTCGGTTTCTGCGACCTCTGGGTGAATCTCTCGTTGTGATCGCGCTAACCGATCTTCCGCCGCACTTTCAACATCTTGGAGCAACCACGTACCTTCATGAACAACATGGCAATTCGAAGTGCAGCAATGACCAATGTGCTTTCAGGGATTCCAAAGTCTATTTCGGGCTTCAAATCGGCAACAGGTAATATCAATACCTGGCTAATAGACCCTTCTGCTGACATCATATGCACAGTCAACTCCTGAAGCCCACCTGCCACAATGCGTTGTCTTACAGTACTACGCAACTGCTATTAACCGAAGTCTAGTTTCACACCAAAAGTCATGCTTTTGCATACAAAATAACTCTAGAGCCACACTTGATATTCATAAATCCACCTAAATCTAGTATTTTCTTATACCAATGTATCATCATATATAATTTAGTTCAAATAAAATTAAAAGTTCCTTCAGATGCACGCCTTCAAAGTGGGGCAACCTATTACTAACCCAATTTAGTATGGGAAACCATAGTTTTTTAAGAAACTCCTATTATAATACTTTGTTATATAAGAATTACTAATACAAATTTAATTCTGAATTGATAGAACTGTTTCTTTTGTTCCAATTAGTCTTCTACCAATAGATTTTAAGTTCTGGATTGTATTTTATTGGAAATATTAAGGAGTGTTAGGGGTGAGTTTTGGTGGGATCCACTTATTCCGCTAATAGCTGTTACGCATCACTGTAATTCGAACAATTTGACCACCCTCGCGATACTGCTCCTCGAACTCCCAGATCCCAGGCAAGAGCTCTTCATCCAGACCATCCACGAATTTCAGCTCTTCCCAAAGCTTCCACCAGAATTGCGAATGATGATATGGAGGCACACCTTTCCCCCGAGCCGCCAGTTCCGTTATTTCGGAGAGATGATGGGGGTCGTAAAAACTGGGGCAGGCCTTCATGTCACTTTTGTGACGCCGCCAGCCGCCCATCGAATCTCCCAAGAGAGTCGCGCAGAAGTACTAAAGCATTATTCTTGCGTTCCGAGGATCTCCAAAGCGGACTTCAAGGCACAGGCACAATTCACTACAATGACCTTCTTTTTCAATCGGGCGAGAGACAGTCTGGTGATGCCTTTGTTTACGGCTATCTTCAATGGCCCGGAGGATGCGTGGACGGACATATTCAACGATTTCGGAGAGAGCTGGGACGAAACGGAGCGAATCCTTCTATCGAGCTTCCTACCTCAAATACGTACCCTGGATTTATATCAACATTTACCCCTTGAAAAGCAAGTCAAATCTTTTCATGTTCCAAGCTGCTCGATTCTTCAATACTGCTCTGGTCTGGAAACGATACGTGTGGCTGGGAAAGTTGATAATGATCCAACGAAAGGTCCTGTCGACCCACATGCCTTAACAGCGGCTGATCTACAACTTCGCGCTGAAATAATTCTGCGATTCTTTAAAGAACAAAAAACGAAGGATCCTACTTTCAGGATTCCTACGATAACCTTTCACCATGTCCATGCATATGACCCGGAATGGAGGGGGTCGACCCACAGGAACCGTTATCAACCTTTTCCAATGGGAGCCCTTATGGAGACGCCTAAAACTTCAGAGCCAGCTTAGAATCAGGAAATTTGGGAGAGCTCTATGATTTTTTGGTGAGATGGTATAAGGGATGAAGCTTCTGCTGATTCTGAGAACAAGGACTGGCTAAAAACCTTTAATTGGCGGTCAAGCGATACAAAGGATTTACCAGATTGGCAATTTCTTTCAGTGCTATCTCCAAATCATAGTAACACAAGTGACAGTGCTAATGCTATAAATTTCTCAAAGCTACAGACACAAAACCACTCGTTTTCTTCTTGTGTCAGGACAGCCATCCCATTTACCGCTGAACCAAACCCTTCCTGTTCACATTCACCAAGATTTCTTACTTGTATCACTCAACGGCGGGGATAAAATCATCACGTTCCTAACGATTCTCCTCCCCGAAACCTCTTTATGTTCTTCACAGAAGACAAAGCGCGTTGGTGATCGGCTGCGCCGGCAACATAACAACTTCAGGCACCGACCGAATCGGATTATCAATCTGCAGCTGCCTCATATACGCCTCAACTTTCTTCCTCATATTTTTACTGCCCAACTGCCCCGCATCTTTGTACCAGTCTGATGCTTCTTCCTTACAAGCTATCAAAACAAGTTTCTTCAGTGACCAAATCCCATCCAATAGCGGAACGTAATAGGGGACTTCAAACAGAAATTGGTCCGCGGCAGTGACGCCTTCCAGAACCACACTCTGCACGTCCATGTACCCGTGACACATATCAGGACCTATGATGTTGGGTAATCTAAGGTTGCAGAAACCCCAGGTAGTCACCATGTCGTGCGCCAGATCGATGCAAATGGGACGAGAAGGTCGGCGTTCGATAGGGACTGCCCAGCGTGGCAGATCCCAGGAACCACGATAGTAGGCTATTGTCCAGAACAGTCTGTAATGATGAAGGAACTCGGCTCTGCTCTCGTGGGTGGCGTGCAGAGTCGACGGCAGTGGAGGAGCGTTCTGGAAGTACTTTGATGTGTCGGATCGAAGCCAGAAGGCCTCAATATCGAGCCAAACGAGCTGAGGCGGTGGGAGTGCTGCTCTCCAGACCATGAGCCGAATTTCTGGGGGTAGCTTTTCGAAGATGGAGAATGACTTGAGAGGGTTGGATTGAACTGTTAGTTCTTGGAGGGGGTCAGGGAGGACGCAGGCGAAGGACACCAGATTAGAAACGGCGTTGTTGATTTCCTGATGGGATGCCATGCTGGTTCATCAGTGTTGCTCTGGAGATCAGAGGTAAATACTTACAAGTTGTGGAGGAACGACATTTCTGGTCCTTTGTTCTTATTTCTGAAGTAGCTGGAACACTCTAGAAGTGATTCGTTGATGCTGAAGATTGCAGATTAAATAAAGATGATTTCGAGAGAGACGGCGAGTTTCATTTCGCGTAGTGTTGTCTGGGGCGGAGATGGCTGCAAGATTGGAGGATAGCTAGATCATATATAGGCGGTATTTTGAAAGGGACACGGCAACCCCCGATTCATCTTTGTCGCGGCATTGATGCTCTTGATCTTCATCCGACAACGATCAAGATTGAACGGGCGTATGTCAGGGTCAACTACAAAAGTTGCATCTGGTCTGCCAGCTGGCACACGCGAGGCAGTATCCCAGCTCGAGGTTTGTGGCCAGCTTCGAAAAAAGAGGAGCTGTCAGCTGCCCCTGTTATTGGTAAAAGCCCAATATATATGTTATGCGAGGAAATACATCGAATAGTGTCATTGCGTGCATCATTGTCATAAATACCCGGCTGTTCACCTCAAAAATGAATTTGGAACGCCTTGTTTTCTCATCGTCGCTGATTCTTTGAAATATTGGAAGCTAATCTCGCCAATAGACACGACCAGAACCCTCTGCATCTCTGCTACTCTACCTCCAATACTGCAATGTAAAGCTCCAGTCGTACTTGGGTATAGTTTTTGTGAAGCCATGATGCTGCCTGAATAGTATCTATGTATTGTTCCCGCCTCAAAGCTCCAGTTGCAACGCAAGCTCAAATATCTTCCAACTCCACCTCATCATCATCGTCATCATGATCCGGGGTGCCGAATACAGCCTCGTCCTCCAGATCGGCTTCGTCGGTTGACTGGCTACCCTGTTCATCTCTTCCCAGGGACCCTCTACCTTCACTATCATCCATCTCATCATCAATATCCTCCCAATCTTCACCATCTAAGCCCTCATCTGAAGAGCCACCAGCTTCTGAATCGCAATAGAAATTCAAGGGCGGAGTACCTGGAAGCTCGAAGATGATTTCCGGGATGTTAGGAGGACCATGATATGGGCTTGGTGATGACTGCAGCATCTTGACGTGGTGTTGTATGATATGCGCACAATCTTCCATATCTCACCAAGCGTCATCGATCCACACGGCGAAGAGCTCGTCTTCGAATCCATCGTCTGTTTGTGGGAAATCAATCGTGAATTTCAAAGTTTCCAGCTTCGGAAAACAGCTCCAAGTGATGCATTCGGGAAGTCGATCAAGGGGCCTACTAAGATCCATCATATGCCCTGACAGAATTTGTATTTGAAGTATAAATCTACCTAGTTTCATCGCATCTGGGGACAGCTCGTAGTGGAGCGATTTGATCTGCTTTCTGAACGCGTAACCCCTCTCCATGATGGCGTACGCGTGCCAAGAATCAATTGCGTCAATGGTCTTGCCATCGAGCACAAGAGTATCAACCTCAGTGTTGAAGTAAACGGTATGTTTCTGCCAGGCATCGCTGGTGAGCAGAACAATGTAATGATGCAGGGCCTCTGTGCGACTTTCTTGGTTCACGTAGAGAGTAGCTGGAGATGGTGTGTGCGAGAACAACGAAGGTACTGTCCGCTCCTCCTTGTCTTCATGTCCCTCGGGACCCGTGAGACCGAGCTTCACCTGTCGACCCTCAAGAAAGGACATCCGCCAGACCTTGACGCGCAGCTGAACAGGAGTTTCGGAAAACAGGTGAAAGTGAGGTTTGTGGTGATCGGTACGTTCGCCGGCTTCGGAGGCAAGGTAAAAATGCATCTTGATGCGTCGGGTGCGAGAGATAGTGTTGAAGACATGCTGGCGTAGTAGAGGAGGAAACGTTCAGGCCGCTCTCGGGTTTTCGGGGGTATCGGCTCCGGAATTCATCGCTGGAAATGAGATCGATTTTCGACTTGAAACCTCGAGGCCGGAAGCCGAGGTGTACGTGGTTGTATCTGGAGCGTCAGGGAAGAATTTAATGCTAGGGGAAGAGCTGCGCCAAATTTTCATTGAAGAAAGAACGATGTTGAAAGAAAGTTGCTGCGTTGAAGCGTGATTGGTTCGCTTGGCCAGCACACCAAAAAGGAGAGAGGAGGCAATTGACCTAGGCGCTCTTTACAAAAGCCGTAGCAATACAGATCGGCGAGCAATAACGCGAAAGACGAAACTCCCTGGAAATACTCGATATGACTCATGGTCTGAACTTAATATTCATATTAGGCTTGATGCCAAGGAAGATTGGTATACCTGCTGTTGTGCCGAAGTGTTTGGTCATATTCCCCAAGATTACCACACCGTACTACTATAATAATTTTCGGCATCAGATGCCATATTCACCTTCGGGCTACTCATATTCAGGCAAAGGCCATCCATCAAGAATGAGCTGCGGGATCTTGCACTCAGGAAACTCTCTTTGTTTCACCAACATGAACTCATGGAACACAGCCTGATGGAAGCCCCTCAACACTCCCTTCACCTTGAAGCTGTCTGAGCGAACCACTCCATCCTGCCACCCCATCTGCGACCAACCATTCGAAAGCACAGTAATGGTTTCTAGTCCCCTGAAATGACGGCCAAGCATTCTTCCATCGACTCTCTTTATTGCCCCTCGCCGCCCATACAGCTCGATCAAACTATTCGGTATGACTTCGACTCCTTTGATTTCGAGGCGTTTGACACGATGTTTTCCAGCGCACCATTTCCCATGCTCGATTATAAGATCGTCTGCAAAAAATGTCATGCTGCCTCCACTGCCCCAGAATCGAATTGTATCAAGTTCTGGATCGATATATTTGATGCCTCCACCGTCGTAGTTCTGAAGAGGGACGAGAGATCTCATAGTTTCTGCTCGACTCTCACGGTTGACTGATAGCAGTGCCGAATTTGGCGTGAGCGGCGACTCCTTGCCCGCTACAGCATCAAAGGAGTGTGTTTTGGGGTAATTTGAATGAAATCGCCAGATCATGAAGCGAACCTCAATGGGAAGCTTGGGGAAGAAGCAAAATATCCCGACTGGAGTGGCACATATGCTGATGTTTTGCAGTTGTATAGAGAGGTGGTGGGTTTCGTAGTCCATCTTGTGTTTGGATGGATGCAAAAGGTTTGGACTGTGCTGGAAACAGCTGGAGGAAAGACAATGTCTATGTTTTATGAAACAGGGCTTCCTGTAGACTTCAACAGTTGGCTTTGGCACTCTGTTCATTCACATCCTCATTGTATGGCATTTATTCTACAATGCTGAACACGAACACCTTGGTGCGACTGGTATTCTACTCACAACAACAATTGAATCCCCGATATAATTCCTCAAATTGACCCTAAGGCACTAAGTTGCCACAAATAAAAAAAAGGCAAGAAACCAGGCACATAGATGACTCAAAGACACGAAACAGAGAACAGATATAAAATAGGAATATAAATGTCCAAAGAATAGGAATTTTGATAGTTAGATTTTAGACTTACGCACAAACATGCGTCACACTACCAGACTTTACGATTTGCGGGACGAACCCGGAACCACAAACTTAGTTGCCAGTACATGAAAACTGGCTCGACACTAGCTTCCGTACCAAATTTGAATAAAAAAATTGTCTCCACGATAAATTTCAGAGATATTCCACACTCTGAAAAACAACCCCATGAATCTTCAACCCGTTCGTCTTCCAATACACCCAGAAATGGGGGAACCAAAGAACACCGAAACCCTCGGGGCCGAGGAACACGAAGACTGTTTCGACTTGATGCTTCTCAACGATTACCTTCCGGATAATGGAGTCGATTTATCTCCACAAAAATTCAAGGAGCCGGACTTCCCAAAATTCATGGAGCTCCCCGTCGAACTTCGACTTGTAATCTGGCATCTTGTCAACGATATCCCTGGACGTCGATTTTACTTCTGTCCCCTTAAGAAACGTTGGTGGGACCGAAACCCCATCGACATGAACAAGTTGTGCGGGCCCCCAAATCCAATAGGCCTCCAAATCAACAAAGAAAGCAGAGAAGAGACCCTACGCCGTTTCTCGAAACTGTTTATCCACCCCAACGGATTCACACGATACTTCGATCCAAAGCAAGATGAAGTAATCATCCGCTTTTTATTTCCGGCTCCCTTACGACTTCCGACCAGAATCCGTTCGTCCTTCCAGAATATGGGAAATCAAAACTGGCAAGGAGCATCCACTCTTCAGTATCTAGAACTTCGAGAGTTTGAATGGTGTAATGATGCCGCCTTTCGCCGCATATGGCCCCCACTTGCTGACTTTAGAGGCATCGGACGTTGCTTTCGGGGCCTCATCAAGCTCAAAATCTATCCGCAAGTGTTTTGGGATACGCACGATTACAACGATTTCGAGAACCCTAAGGTTTTGCGGAAGTGCTATGAGTTTTTCGACCGCGAATTTGCGCGAGCAAGTGAGAAATTTCAGGATGAGGGATATAAGGTGCCGGAGATCATAATTGTGGGATTTCCAAAACCCGGCTCTAATTAGATAATTTGGACAGTCGGGGATAGCTTTGCTGGGGAGACTAGAAAAAGAGTTGGGTTTCGTTGGCTAGATGCTGGTGTATTTTTAGCCCTTGCTATCGGGAAAAACATTCCGTGCAGAATTTAGAACATTTATTATTACTTTTATTGTGTGCAAAGGAGTGAAACAGTGTGATTTTAATTAATTATTGATACATGGTGAGAATGACCAACAAAGATGAGCTATTTGTCAACATATTAGAAATAATCTATTGACAAGGGCCTGGATTCACCCCATCCAGTCTCACTCCCAGTCGTCTCACTTCCAGTCTCGCTTTTCTCTTTTCTCGCTGGTGGTTTCGTACTAAGGACCTTTCTCTCGACCAACAGATCAAACTTGCCAAATTTGTACTCATCGCCGTGTAGTTGCCAGCAGCCCGCATCGTCGACATCCCAGTAACTTTTATCGTCAGAAAACTCAAGGCCCTTGAAAGGCTGTCGAACTGCGGAACAGTCATCGGGGCCAACGATACCTTCAGCGTCGAGATCGTCGACGAAGAATCCCATAGCATACTCGTTTGCAGCGGCAGCGGTGGTGTATACGCCAAGCACCTTAGCTTCCGCCTCGACATACTCGCCGGATTTATGGTACGAGACTACGAAGACTGAGCCATCGTTGGGCCTAGAACCTTGCTGGCGGGCGTTCCACAAGGCCTTGAGGATTTTGGTGTGGAAGTGTTCTCCCCATGCCTTTTTCCAATCGCCGTAAGATCGATATTGAATTTCATCGGAAACGCCTTTGCCCTTGGCGGTCTTTTTGTCGACAGGCGCCTCTGCTTTGTCGCTAGTGCTTTCCGGCTTGCTGCTGACGTTGGAGGATTTGCCCTTGCCCTTTGAGCTAGAGCTAGTGGCTTTCTTCGGCGCCGAGTCGACGCTATCCTCCTCGAGCTTCCTCTTCTTCGATCCTTTCGGAGGCATGGCGTTTGGTACAGAACCGGCTTTGCGTGGGTTATTCGATTGTCCTTGTCTAACAGGGGAAGGGATCGTGGTGCGGCAATGTGGTGGAACGATTCAAGGTCGTGTTGTTGGTATGAGTGGGTCAAACAGCTTGGTCCATCTCGCCTAGTAGGCCAATCAGACAACAGGCAGCTCCAACCCCCTTCCCTCTATATAGTTACAATATATTACCGTACATAGCTGAGACTTACGAATCACTTGAAAATTATGACGGAATAGGATCTCTCGAGTGGTTTATCCCATAGTAAATTATCACGTAGGTTGAAGGGAAGGTAGACTCATGGATCCTAGAGGATGGGTTGAAAATGAGGATATATTAAGGTCTAAAGAATCTAGCTAGGTGGGTAGCAGTCCTTATCCCCTAAGCTGCGGCCAGAATCACACTTTTCGGGTCGGAACAACCTATTGTTCCGGGCGACCACCAAAATCCTGAAATAAATAATAAAATAAACAATTACTATATTATTTTTAATTAATCTATTACCACAATATCTGAAAATATTATAACTGATTCTATAAATCCTGATATTCGTAGGCTTAAAACAAAATTATTAAAAATAGTAGAAGATTATTTTAAATCTATAAATTTATTATCTTTCGATTGCAAAATCATCTTTTTTGTATTAATTTCCCCTATCTTACTTTTTTTATTATTTTTAATATATTATTTTTTGGAAATTATTAAATATATAATTGAAATAATGAATTTAAATATTCGAATTTTATAAAATCTATCTTGTCTGTATTCTCGAGTTTTGAAATAATATCCTACGTCAAATAGGAAGATTTATATCTATTTTATTATTTATATATATATAATCTTTTATATAGAAAATGAATTTTTTAATTATTAAAATATATATAATAATATATTTAATTATTCTATATCGATCTATATAAATAAAAATCGATTTTTTGAATTATATATAAGAATATATTTCGCCCTATCTGGCGAAAAAAGATCCTATACACAGGTAGGAATTCCATCCCAATTATTAATAAAATTATTTTAATTTTTTATTTATAAATTTATTATATATTAAATCATATTCAAACTAAAAATCATAAGATTTTACAACTAGGGAAGAATATAATAATAGATAAAATAATAATCGATTTCCTGGACCGCGTTAATAAAATTATTATTATCTTAAATAAACTAATATTTATTAATTTTAAAATCTGAATAATTGTTTAATATAGATTTATTTTGCGATAGAATTGATATATCCCTAGCCCAAGAAATAGACCGATAAATATCAGATATCCACCCGAATTTGATAGTACTAAAAAAGCAAATAAAAGAAGCAATAGATCACAAATTATAATTATATAATTATTTTAATAATTTTCTATACAATTTCCTGGGCAAAATTATTATTATTATTTCAATAATTTTTTCGTATTTATACATTTTTTCGAATATTTATACTTCCTAAGCTATAGGGCTATTGATATATACAAAACCAATTCAGGTATCCACCAAGAATTAGTAAAAATAAAGGAGGACGATAAAAGGGATAAATTGGCATGGAGAATCACCAAATCCATTCCTACCAAGTCCTATTTGGTCAATCAGGTGGGGTAGAAAGATATAATATTTATATTAGGAATGTTGACCGTATTAAATATCGACCAATATATTCTTTGCACCTATAAAAAGCCCTCGATTATTTTTACATTTACACATATAGTAAGAACTCCTTTCGGCGCAAATGAACATATCAAAGAATTCTTTATCCCTACTTTTTTTAATAAATATAATTATCAAATGGATTATGTTGATCTAGCCGACTAATTATTTTTTTATAATATTAGATTATGTTATATATATAAAAGAGATTCACAAATAATAGAATATTAGTTTTTATATATTGTTTTGATCAATTATTATTTTCTTAATATATAAACAAATAGGGAGGAAATGAAATACAAATCCTAAATTGATTTTAGAAAAATTATTTATCTAGATCTCCTAAAAATACCCAAGTCCCTAGTATCGTCCAAAAAAAGATATATATTATATATTAGCTAGGACGGAGCTAGGATTTTTATTATTAAACATTTCCAGATGAAAATAGCAAAATATAAGAATTATGTAACATATAAAAAACTGCAGCTGGATAATCGGCCCCCAAAAAAAATTATATTAAATATAATTATTGATATAAATGGCCAGGAGTTTAAGAAAATAATAGTTATCTATTATTGTAAATAATATAATATAGTATTATATAATAAAAACTTATGTTGGGTTAACTTTCATAGGAAATAATCAAAAAAGGGGGAGATTTCGCCAAAATGCAGCTATCTGATTGGTCGAAAAAAGCCTTGGCGCCAAGGTGTGATTCTGGCCGCAGCTTAGGGGATATACGAGGACTGCTCTTTAAGCGTTTAGACGAGGCTGGGCCCGTGGTGCGGGCGCTACGAGCGCTACGGTGCACCTCGCTGTGACATAAATCCTATGAAAAAATGGCTGTAACGTAACCTAGAAATATAGACCTTCGGGACGCACGTCAGCTTGTAGAGTAGTCCATTACTAGGCTATTATTCTAGCGCCTAATAAAGTGTCAAACCGAATATCACGATATCTAGAACGGTAGACCTAGCCTTATACAATATGACATAGCTTAGCTTAGAAATAGCTTCCACACCAAAAAAATATATATCCATGGTGCAGCCGAACACGATTCATTCACAGCCAGGAGACCTGTCATTCTATACATTTTGTAACTAGAAAGCTCTTTGAACTCTCTTATACGAATAGCCAATCTCCAAAGATGGATGAAATGCACGTTGAAAGCATTGATCGCCCTGACACAGCAGCTCAGGAGCCCCTTGCGGGTTTTCGAAGTGATCTTCCTGACGGGAACATCAAGATGAATAAGCCAGCAGCTGTCGACTTCACGATATTCCCAGAGCTACCCACAGAGATTCGGCTTCTAATCTGGCGATTGGCGCCATTCGATGCACGTACCTTTCGACTTCAACAAATACCAGATTTTGCATCGCCATGGGACGAAACCGATAGTGATCCAGTATCAGACGCCAACCCCATCACCTTACAGATCAATCGAGAGAGCAGAGAGGAAGGCCTGCGACAATACTCAGTCTTGTTTGAAGGCTCAAATGGAGGAAAAATATATTTTGACCCTCACGTCGACCGAATTTCTTTTCGGTGTTTCTATTCGATAGATTATCCGGTGTGCAGTCATTTGCAGAAATGGACTTGGAAAGGCAAAGACGAAGTCCGATCTCTAGAAATCGTGCACTCTGTTAGGGAGACATACAACTGGCGCGCGGAAAGCGAACCCTACATTACGAGACTCAATGAGCGTCTGGGTGGGCTAGTCAAGCTCACTATTTACCCAGCTCCCCATCTTATCGCCAAGTTACTTCTCACTAAGCCTACGCATCTGGAACAGTACTACGATTTCTTCGAAAGGGCGTTTCAGCAGGGGACGGGTGAATCAAATTCGAATAAATATAAAGCGCCGGAGATAACAGTCGTAGGCTATCCAAGGCCCACGATTAGTTCTTGAAGCTGACGAGGGTGAAGCGTTCCTCTGACTAGATGGGGCGGAATGGTCTCGAAGCAACGGGAATCCAGATAGATCGAATTGCAGGTATCAAGACGCACTGGATGATATTTGTGGGGGGCCGGGGCAGGCAAGGAGGACGCATACTTATTCACATTATCAAAAACCTCTGATCGACATTTTACAGCTATCAAATAGTTCTTTTCTCGTAACCCCAGGTGATCGCTCTACCATTCATGATCAAAGCTTTACGCTCTTCCGGGTGCCCATATCACTTTCAGATCGTCCCTCAGAAACACTCACCGAATTCCCCCCCCCCAACCACAATCTATCTCTGCGCATCAGGGGCATTGGGACATAATAATGCGGTTGCGGATCCGGATCCCCGATTCTAGCCTCGTCTCCCGTGTATTATAATCTCCGGAATCTTGCATTCGTGGCCATTGTCTTTGTATCCTTGGAAATACTGCAATACAGCCGAATGATACAAATTGACTTCTTCCGCTAAGATACCCTGTGATCCAGAGTGGCTCTGTTGTAGAGGAGTGACTGCCAGGCTCTCGAGATTTGGAAAATCTTCCGCCAGATGAATCAGAGGTCTTAGGCGCTTGTATCTAGAGCCTGTCGTGTACCCGTTGGCCCAAGTGAGAGTTCTTCGGCGCTGATTCCAGTGGACGCCATGAATTTCGAGGTTCCGGATTGAATTGCCGTCATTTATTGCTCTTTCAGTGGTACCGGGAATTTGTCTAGGAACAGTGTATCGACGGCGAAGTTGAACTAATGCAAATGATTGCCTGGTCCGCGGAACAGTATCTCGTAATGTTTGAGGGCTTCGGCGCGGGACTCGTGGTTGACGCCCAAAATCGCTGGGTTCGGTATACAAGAATAGGGTGAGTCGTCTCCGTGCTGGAAAGATATTGGTATTCTTCTTGCGGCCATTACAAAACGCCAGATTCGAATTCGAAGCTCGGGTGGAAGTTTTTCGAAGGCGGTGAATTGCATGCACCCGCTGGCAGGCAGTTCTGCTCGTTCCTTGTTTTTGGGAAGCTGTGCGGGACCATGTCCAGAGCTTTTCGATGGGATAGACATGATTCTGAGAGCTTCGGGGTCCATCATCCTCGGCGTCGGCATTGTTGAAGAGAAGAGTAGATGCGCAGGACCAAGACGTGTGGCTTGTCTTGGAGGGTTGATAATGCACGGTTAGAAAGCCAAATAGATAAAGAGCAATTCACAGATCAAGAAATTAGCGACCCCGCAAATGCATTCATAGATTCACTTAAAGATAGTAAGCAAAATAGAAGATGCTCAACCTCGATGCAGCTGAATTTTGGAATCCAAGAGTGTCTAGCAATAGCTCCATCTTCTACAAATTGACTGATTTAGGCTTCTTTACTTTCAGGAACTGGAACAGCCAGGGTTTGAGTCGTGCGATCTGGGGCGAATTTGTCGAAAAGCGTAAATTGGGTTCACCGCGGCAGAAGCATGAGGAGGCACCGAATAAGTATTGGCGTTGATGATATAAAGCTCCCTGACTCCAATCCAAGGATATACTGATTGCTTTACGAGAGGGCCTTTCCGAGGAATAAAAATTGTTTTCGGAGCTACGAAAAGTTCAATGCAAATTTCTGAAGGTAACACAATGAAGACTTGTATAAAGATATTGGAGCATCCACAAAGTTTTAATCACAGGATGTATTCAGTTGATTTTTGACGAATGGATTCAGCTGTGTATGTAAAGAGTGTATAGAGTGTCATGAGAGTGAAAATCGGTATATTGATCAAACTCTGTGTCTTATTCCCATAATCACTACTCGCTGTGACACTCAGAAGGCAACATGTTCCTGCAACTAAGAGAAAACACCCTCCACATTCGATTGATTTCTCGTCCCTGCTCAACACACTCAATCTCATACTGCTATCCATGTCCGCCAAGAATGCAGCAAGCAGCCCAGTTGTGTTCCACGATGATCACGCTAAGTTCTATGGCGAACGGAAATATACATATTTGTTTGAATCTGGACTGAAGCCTTCGATCACGTACTCTCGCTGATGGGAATCGTCACCGTCCTCGCTGACGAAGTATTTCTGAATTGGAATCTTATCGAACCTGAAAGTTATGGTATAAGTGTGAGACTTGTCGTAACGAAAAGTATTCCGAATCATGCGAAACTCCTTGATGCTCGTCATTTTTGCGAAGAGTTCCTCCAGCTTCGCGAACTCGTTATCTCCATCCTCAATACATCCATACTCGGTGCCGAAAACCAATGGCTCAACATTCCACTCGATTTCCAAGAATCTAACCTTGGACAACTCCTCCCCGACTTGGAAACGATCTTTTGGGTCTTCCAGTTCGAGAAACCACGAAAGGAGATACATGATCGAACCTTTGGATACTCTATTGTTAATGTAACGAGGGACACGAATGATATCAACCTCTGGATCAAAGTAATGGCGATGAAGGGCTGGCTGCGGGTGCTCTGGCGGATAGCTGGCCAAAGTGTACGGAGTGGAGTAATGTCGAAGCATCTCGGCGCGACTCTCGCGATTAACTCGGAAAAGGACGGGTGTCGGAGAGCTGGTGCGCAGACACTGGTATTCATCGACTTGGACCACCAGCCTGCGATCGCGGGGTACCATGTTCCAGATCCTCAGTCTCAGCTCAGTTGCTAGTCTGGCGAAAGCGTGGAATTGCTGCAAGATGTGATATCGTGGGAAGAGCTCGCCGTCAGCGTCGGGAAGGTCTCGAAGGAAGATTTGCAGTCGTTCGTGCTCTTCGAAGATGCTCATTGCTCCAGCAGATTGCGACAGGATGCGAGGAAGATCCAGGCTGATGGCCTCTTCCTTGGTGACGTATCCGCTTTCGTGTTCGCTCATGATGCCTACCCTGTTGATCTCTAAAGGTAGGATTTAGCAACAGTTAATCGAGTGCAAGAAAGGTAGATGTGGTACCTTGAATGCAATGGTGGCTTACTCGAGACAATGTAATCGAGCCCGCAGTTGGTGTTGATAAAGACCGCATCGTAGAACGCACCAAGCTCGATTATCTGTGAGTGATGGATGATTGATTTGGCGGTCAGAAAGGTCTGCCAATTACCACTTGCTGGTAGTTATTTCCCTGTACAGAGTGCAGATCGATAGATGTGATGTGGTGATGAGAAGAGAGAATGTGGAGAGGGAAAGAAATTGAAGCGAGGGTGGCCCTTTCCCACATTCAATAATTGACGATCAAAACCACAATGCACTCATCCATTTTCAAGTTTTGAAGGCAAACAGTGAATATGAAGAATGTTATCCACGCAAGATGGTCGATACTGTCGAGAGCTTCCAAGGAGAATTCACTGTGGGGAAAACGAGGGAGACTTGCCTGTGGGCACGCGACATACCGAGACAGCCATGCATCATATCTTAAGAGGCAAGACTGTTCTGTTCAAACACAACATGTCCCAGGCGCCCACAAGAGCGTCTGATTTGTTCTCCCAAGAAGTGGTTGCAATGAGACACTTCAACTTTCTATCTGCAGATTTCGACTAAAGGGGTAGGGTTCAAAAATGGGGGTTTCCCGAACATCAAATCAGCTCTTTCCTCATACAAGTGCTCGAGAGTGAGAGGCAGATTTACGCCTCTCGCAGGGCTACCTTCCTTTCCTATCTCAACAGACCAAAAAACTTCCCATTTCGATCTACCAAACAAACTTGCTCCTAGGCATTACCTTTCCCGAAGCTGTCTGAAATGGATCATTGTCCTCTTCGTACTCCAAGTCCGGGGTAGGCTCTTTCTCCCGACTCGACGACTTTCTTCCTGATCGCCATTGGGTTATAGGTGCAGCCGGGACGTTACTCCGCTTCCCATCAGCTTTGTTGTTTAGTTGTGTGCTTTTCTTGTATCTAAGGTTGTCCGCTTTCTGCTTTCTCAGTAAATATCTGCTGATTGGTTCGTCATCCTCGAGGTCGTCGTCACTAGACTTCGAGGTTGACTCAACTGTTGGAATTCCGTTCTCTGGGACCGTCGGACAGAAGCTCTGATCGGCTGTTCATCTGAGTCATCTAGGATTTCGAGTGTTTGGACAGGCGTAGATGGTAGAATTTTGTGCATTGCCCGAAGTTCTTGACTAGAGCCCGGGGCCTGACTGCCTCATCTTCATCGGTTGAAGATTCGACGACACGTTGAGCAGTTTTTCTTTGCGCATGTCGGCCCCTGAACTCCCCACCCTTTGAAGGTGTATCAAGACTAGCGCTTTCGCCATCCGTGGGACTTTCAATATTGACGATTGTTAAGCTGTTCGGAGTCAATGGCCTAGCGGGAAGTCTCCGTCTCTTTGAGTATTTATTCCTCGTCGTGTTATCCGACTCACTCTCGTCTGAAAGGAACCCCAACCTTCTTCGATGCGGAGGATTTTGCGCGACGTCTACTGTTCGCATAACGCCTCTTCGTGCAACCCCGGTGCTTTTCTTGTGAGAAAGTGCCATTAAATCTGGGTCTGAAATCCTGCCATCATCACCAAAAGTGTCGGCCTGACGACGACGGCGAGTCCTGCCCCTAGATCTTGAACCAATCTTAGGAGTAGAAGCTGTCAGGACGGGGCTGTCTTGAAAATTTCATCTAACGACTGAAGAGAAGACGAACTGGACCCCTCCCGGTCATGCCTCGAAGAATAAGCGAATTCGGCGTCTAATCCAGCTCCTTTTCTTTGGCCAACTGCGCTCCCAAATATCTCCTCATCTTCTTCAATCGCCTCGCCCGAGTCGAGGTCATCTTCGAGATCATCTATGTCCATGACTGCCCTGACTTTCTTCTTCATCAGTCCGGACAACGAACCCATCATCAGAACTATACGAGTCATCTTGATCTGAACTGGCCCTATCGTCCTTCGGGCTAAGTCTCTCGCCGGCTGGATTGAGAACCACACCAGGCTCTCGAGACGTGCGTGCTCTCCTGGGTCGGGTTTCCAGCCAAGCATTATACCGTTGGTCAATTTCAATTAGATCCTCTCTCCATGCCAAATTGTGCTCAAGGTGCCATCTCCATCTTCCAGTTCGTCCACTTCCGCTGTAGAGAAAGCTGAGTTCATGGCCTTTGAACTTCCCAAACCAAATGATGGTGCTCATTGGACTCTTGCGTTCATCCAGCCACGCACAATATTTCTCGTGTAATTCCTTATACTTGATCGGCTATGAAAACACCGTCAGTCAATTCTTCAAGTTAATCAGGAGCATGTCGAACATTTGGAGCCCAAGGTTTCTCCCTGTATGCACGCAACAAATACCGTCGATACCCCCCGTCAAGCTTGTCGAGCCGAGTGCTTTTGTGCTTCCCGAACCACATGATCGTTGCACCGGGCTCGTCTTCTACAATCTCCATATCGTCTGACCTATGATCTACATTAATGCCCTGGATATCACATCTATTGCTAGACATGGTGACTGGGTGCTCGAGTCGTCGTTCTTGAATTTGACGTGGCGTTTCTGTAAACTCTGGTGGGCTTCGATGGGACTCCAAGCCGTGGGGTTGACTTCCTACCCAGAACTTCAATTGACCAACTGGATATTCGACCTTTATTAACTTGCGGAGCTGAAAAAGGAAAGTTCCAGGTCCCCGGTTGTGAAACCTTGCCCGCATCAGGAGCAGTGTCCCGCTTTTCAACCCTGGAACCTGGGGTGCTGGAATGTGTACATCAGCATCCCGGCCGAAAAGAAAATAGTGGGCTGGGCGGGGTGCTATTGAAACCATTCAATCACCAATTCTTGCCTCTGAGTCACCAAATTCTGCATCTTTCCGAATACTGCATGTATGGTTGTCCAATCTGATTTGCAGTAAGCCCATTCACATCAAGGTTGAACCGTCCTTCAGGTATTGAATTACATTACAGTTAATTAACAAGGTTTGATTCTGCAGATTCTCAAAGCAAAATGTTCTACCATAGGGTACTAGGAGGATATAATGACTTTTAATGCTCTTTAAAAGAAACAAAGACTATACGCCACCGCCAAAACTCCATCCATGGAATACAAATACACCACAGGAAACGGTGGTTTCTTCGAACCCTCCCGGTTGCCAACAATGGACTGACAGTAGCCGCAAGAATCTGACATTAGATTCTAGGTGTGCTAGAAATGCAAACTGTGAAGAAACAAGAAAAATTGCTTAGGAGGGAGCGAAAGAAGACGAAGTTAAGGTAGTCTGGACCCATTTCTTTGGCGGAGTAGCTAATGAATTCCCAACTTTTGGAGCTGAAAGCTTTCTCTTGCTAGATTCTGCTTTGGATAGCGGAATTGCTGAGTTCATTTCAGGGGCTGCTGAGTTTGTCTTCTTGCGCTTAGCGGGCGGTGCGCTATCCGGCATACCAATAGCTCCTTTTCTCGTGGGTGGCAGTGGCTCGAGCATAGAGGTATCTTTTTAGTCCGATTTTGAAGCGACTTTAACCTTTCGCTTTCTACTGCGTGTTATGGAGATTTTACCGTCTGGGTTCGAGGCCGCCAGAGCCGTCTCATCACCCGGCGTGCTGGATATGGGAGCCAAACGAACGGTGTAGCTCCGAGCTTTTGAAGTCACGTTCTCAGATGCGCTCTCAGAGGAGGAAGTCGTTGCTTCATCGTAGCTTGAAGATTTGGGGGTAGTCGAGCTGTTCCACTTGTCGTGGTTGGCTGAAAGCGTTTGTGGGATCTAGTGATTCGTTTCGTCGTAGGCCCCCCAATGGGAGATGGAGCGTTTCTGGAACCAGTGCTTGAAGTTATGCGGTGAGCGGGTTTGGTTTGTTTCTCGATCGTTTCGTTTTTGCCCGGGTTTGTAGGTTTCTCCTTCCAGTATTTGCGTTGGTGCGTTGCGAATTGGGATTTAATGTCGAATTGAGATGTGCCTCCTGGCTTGTCTCAGATGCCTCACCAACATTAGTGCACGATTTGAAACTCTCCTCGACGTCCTCATGGAGTTTCTGCCCGCAAGTGTAGGCATCGGTGGGAGGTGCTTGAGACGCAGGCGATTTCCGCGATGATTGCCTGCTCTCCCAATCGAGATGTCTGCGCTCGATGTCACGAAGATGCTCTCCCCAAGTGTGGTTGTTTGTTAACTGCCAATTCCATGCTCGTTTGTCTTCGTACAATGTTCGAATTTCTGAGCCTTTGCGCGCCCCCCACCATGAGATCGTCGATAGCGGGCTTTGTCGTTGGTCAAGCCAAGAGTTGTATTCATCGTGCAGCTGTTTAAATCACGATAACCAGATATTTCAGAATCGCATATTAGCATTGCTCAAACAAACTCGAAGGTTGAGATAGGTGGAGTAAATGTGTTGAAGAGGGGTCTGCAGCATATTTCTTGAGCAGCGCTCGCCGGTATTCCTCCTCTAAGCGATCAAATCGAGTGCCCTGATGCTTCCCAAACCACATCAGGGTGGCACCTGGAGGGCCCGCTTCAGGCATGCTGGTACCGAAAGACGCACGCCAATCTAGCCTGTGTCTCGGCGGATCCAGTGGGCTGGTTATGCTCTGGGGTGTTGTGGGGTAGATATTTGAGCCTGGGAAATCGCGCTGGCTCGTGGAATTAATACTCAAGGAGTGGAATTTGATCGTAACCCACGAAGATGAGGAAAAGAGAAGCAAGAATGAAAAGGAAGATTGGAAAGGAGGGAGTTCAATTGTTTGCTTCATCTAGTCGTGCTCAAATGTTCAACCTTCCCCGGCTTCCCCGTCAAATGGCGGGCTGTTGCCTGAGTGGCTGTCAGGGGTACCAGGGTCCTTCCACCGGGGCGTATTTTCTGTCACATTGATCTCCTTCACAGGTGTGTATTTAAAAATCCATCTCTCAATATTCTTTGGCGTCATTAGGAAAGTCCATAAAGTTGGAAGGTACGGGACAGCTTTTAGGGCTCGCAAGCCTAAAGTTGCAGGGACTCTTGCGCTGAAGCGACAGTTACTCCCAGCGGATGAGTCCACTAGGACGTTTGAATGTACAGACCGCCAGGCATCGCTTCCTTTCGCGGTCCAGACAATCATCAGAAAAATTGAGTCAATTGAGGTACGTCAAGTCTCGAGCCTTCAAGCTGTCCATATATACCTTTCCAAAAATCAGTTTTCTGCTACCCTGTCTGCGGGGTAGTGATACCGCCAACTTTCCACTTGATACTCACGACACCAATTGTATCCGCCAGAGCTTTAGCGTCTCTGACCAAGGTCTTCTCTTCCAGTCTCCCGATTCTCTTGGGAAAATAATATTTTGATCCCATAAAAGTATGCAATACGGATGAGAATATGCTCTTGGCTTATAGCGGAGCTAGCCGCAAGAGACACGCTTTTGACTTTCTTGCGATTGCTTTGGGAACACGGTTACAGAGATTGTAAACCTGGGAGCACATAATTCTGTACTGAAAGCTTCGAACTCTACTTTCCCGCTATCTCATGGTCAGGCTCCCGAAATATAATCTCAGGTACCCTACACCCCAACCCCTCATCCCCCAACCCAATCGACGCAGCCCTAAAATGCGCGGTCAAATCCGCCACACACTGCTTCTTCCCCTCATCTCCCTGCAAATCAAACTCCCAGCCACACCTTCCAGCCCACTCTTTATCAACAATAAGCACAATTTCTCTCAGATTCGTAAAACGAAACATCGTATGCCCCCGTCTCAGTTGATTGCAAGCAAGATTCAAAGCCCCACTCCACGTCGCTTTCTGAATCGTGATGGATTCGATGAGCTTCGTACTTGCGGGATCAAAACGCCAGAAGAGACCCAGTTGGATTGATGCGCGCGAGATGTTGGAGGGGAAGTCGCTGCTTCCTGTTTGAGGGTTGGCCTGTGGGCGGGGTAAGCGATGTCGTGAATGGGAGGGAAAATTTACGTACCAATAGAGAGTCAACGTGAGGGTTGAAGTAGACGGTTGTTTTCGTGTATGATGCGTATATCTGTTTGTAGTATCGCAATGTCTCTGCGCGACTTTCTCGGTTGAGGTACAGGGTGATTGGGTTCGGAGTTCGACAAAACAGTCGTGGGGAATCGGTTCCCCCAAATTCGAGCACGACGGTACGAGGTGAGAATGTTTTGCTGATTATCATGAGACGAAGCTCTGTAGGGAGGGTATTGTAATTGTTTGGGGCCTGCGAGCTAGCTTGAGATTTAGCCATGGCGGTCTCGTGGGAGTTGCGAGGTCTGTGTGGTTGGGATAGATGTCGGCATTGGGAGACGTCGACCATGGCGATTTGCTTATATCTTTGCTCGGTAGAGTAAATTTTATGCTGATGGTGAGATGGTAAAATTTCACTCTAACCTTGTCGCTGAAGATAAATACGAAAAGACTAATGACTTCTAGGGCTGAAGTGGGGTGATCGTGGTACGAAGGCAATGTCACGCCAGTCTCATCGAAAAGTACCAAAAATACCAAAAATTCTCAAATTTTCAGCGGAGTCGTATCGAGACAGTGCTTCAGAGGCGTTTAATATAAATTATCTCACAGGTTCCACAAAAAGGTGAGATCATGCAATATGCTTAGTAACTGTAGATGAAGACACCCCAGCTGCGAACTTCGCCAGCAGAAGTAGTATTTCAAGACTGATGATAAATAGACCATGCAGATACGATACGGCGGCTGTGGAGACTTTCCCATGCAGTCAATCTTGATGCTGTGCAACTGCGCCAAACACCGAAGGACAATGGGGATCACACGTGACCCTGTGTAACGTCGACAGTCCTTCGAACCAAAGCAACGAGATCCACGTATTGCGTGTGAATATGATGAACGGCAACTCAAGCCTCAGAGGGTGCGTTAAAGCTCGACGCCCCAACTTATTTCTCCGGGGTGTCACGGAAGTCGAGTGCTACTAAGAATCGCCGTCATCTCGTATTTCCGCGGTAAGCTGGAACATTTCTGTACCGGTAGGAGTAGAAATAGCATCTTCATAGCTTGGCGGCTCTAAGGACGGCTCGGAGGCGACGAATAGAGGTGGCGATACTGGCGCAACATCCTTCGACTTGGAGCTAGATTCAGAAGCTTCTCGTGCCTGCCGTAACTTTTGCATGAAGCTTGGCTGCGGGTTGGCAAAACGCTCTCTCGTGAACATTCTTTCTTCTTCACGTAGTAATCGTTGATGTTCCTTCATTGCGGCATAGTCTTGAAATACAGCGACTAGCTGCCGGTCATCCTGAGAGCCATGGCGCAATCTCCATCGTTCAAGCCCTGTCCACCCGAGACAACCCACAGAAATTCTGGGAGTACTCAGCTTGGGGTCGTGCTTTCTGGCATGGGCATAATACATTCGAATATCATGAACTGTCGAAAACAGGACCTCGGTTCGAAAGCTGATCGTCTTCTCGTCGGTAGCTACAAGTACTCTTGCGAGCTTTGTAAATTGAGCAAGGGAAACGGTCGGCATCTTTGGTTCTTCACTCCAGTTGGGATGAACCATGATGTTTCTGAGTCCTAGTAGGCCCGGATCGATAGATTCTAGGAATATAATGAAATCTTGCCGTATCGGAGGCTTGAAGGTAGCAACGTGCGGCGGGATCCAGCCAACGTCGAATAAGAGATAGTCCAATTTGGGGCTGAAGTAGATACAGGGAGATGTGCTTATGAGTATATAGCAGCCATAGAAGAAGGCTGTTTCTCGTGACTCTCGGCAGGTTATGAGGAGGGGAAGTGTCTTTGAGGGAGCTGTGAACGAATAGCGAGAATTCTTCTGCTGACACCTAATGATCCGAGGCGTGATTGAAGCCTCCCATATCTTGGCGCGGATTTCTGTAGGGAATCTCGTAAACGGTGAGAAGACGACATCGCTCGGCTCCGTCGGGGTGTCTAGAGCCATTGTGGGGGTGATATTGAGTAGATGAGGGCTTGAATGCTGACAATCTTCAAGGAATATTTCGGTATTGCAGACTCGGGGTCAAGAAAGCTCCTGATATACTAACCGGCTGGGTAAGGCGGGCCGGATGTCGGCCTATGACGGTGAGCTGTGGCTCGCGATTCTCGCTTGTCGGGTTCCCAAACGACCTAGCTAATTTGATTCGACTATCGACAACAGGATCTTGGGGAGTATATCATACCTAAGAACTCCATAAAGTGCAAGTGAGGATGAAGGGAGGCGCGGGAGATTTTAGGTTGAGGGCTGAGTCGCCACCACCGAAGTTTGATGTCCCGCCTAATCTTCCACACAAGGCCTAGCGCTTCCGCAATACCCGACGTCGGCTCATCTCGATATCAGATCCTGAAAATATCCTCCAGCTGTAGATGCTACTGTCAAGCGACGGCTTTCCCAACACGTCACATACTCATTCTTTCATATATATTCTGATTGAGATTACTTTTGTAGCCACCAACAATGTCATCGTCTACAGCAGGCCATGCGACGAGCTCGCCTCCAGCAGAGCTCACCTCTGAACTTTGCCAGGGATCGGGAGAACAAATTTTCACCTCATTTACTTCCCTTCCCATTGAACTTCGTCTCAAGATATGGCGATCTTGTTTTGTCCCTCGTCGCGTCCGCTTAGGGCGAAACGTCAACGATCCAGTGATTGATATTCGTTCCTTTGGTGCTCTTCTCCTGGTCAACCGCGAAGCCAATGTGGTGTTCCACGAAGCTTATCCCCTTCTTTTTGAAACCGGTTGCTACGATGGGATTTACTTCAATTTCGCCCTTGATACCTTGTGCTTTGGCTCTGCCTTGATTAGTATGTTGAGAGTGTTGGTCAAGGAATATCCGGAGACCATGGCAGAGATTCAACGAATCGAGGCTCAACCTTCCGATAGCTACGTGCAAGATTTTTCAGATGAGCTCAAAATGATGCCGTCTCTACAACTCATAACTGTACGATGGCAGGACGGGACTGAGTGGAAACGCTGGGGCGACAGTTGGTGGATAATCGACAGTCTTCGAAACAGAGTGAATAATACTGTAGGGACACTGAGCCATTCATTACGAATCTTATCGCACAATCCAAAACCAACTCTTGCAGCATTTTTCCCGCCGAGAGAAGTCATGGCTGCGCAGTTGTCGCCGCTCTGCCATCCAACAGGTCCAGGACGGCTGAGTCTTCTGAATTTGAAAGCGCCATCCGAAGAGACAATCAAAGAGGCTGAAGTTGATATGCCCCAGGAATGGCGAGAGTGCTGGCCAGACTCCGGGGATCTTGCTGAGCACGGCTGGATTGCTTGCGAGGTTGAAGTAGACTAAGAACAGCGGTATCACGTGCTCTATCTGGTATGGCATCCTGTTGCATCGGGTCACTGCGGTCGCTCACGATTCTTCTCGTGTAGCTAATCATGGCATTCGATCGATAGAAACACGATGTATGGTTTGATTTTGCCTGGTTGGTTGCGCAAGGGTCAGGTGATCGACATGATCTGATGGTGTGAGCACATGATTCAATACGAAGTGCGCATATCGACGTGTCAACTCTATCTATTCATTGGCTCTCTAAGCCCGTGTTGTTTCTCCTGCAAGGTCTAAGAGTGGCAAATCAGATGCTCTGGTATTCCTCCTCATGGCCATAATTTTCGTAGCTAGAGTTTCAGTTATATTTGACTTTGCACTATGAGACCAGGATGCTTTAAGATGCAGTGCAGACGGCGCCACGCAGACTATTCATAGGCATTCTTTATACGAGAGGAGAGCGGCGTTGGTGAACACGGTTGGCATCATGCCATATGGAATTGGCCTTCCGAGCAAGGCCGACAGGTTGTCATGATCACGATCGTATCATGTTACGGGACTCTATTTAATCCATTCTGTTCCGCATCGCATTCAAGTTCCCCTTCATTCATTTACACTCGCTCAATTTCAGCCCGAGAACTGCTTCACTAAAATCTCAAGATGCGCTCGTCACTCGCTGTTATCGCAATTTCTGTCCTGGCATGGCCAAGTCAAGTCACTGCCTGGTCTTCGACCACTGACGTCTCCACACTGCCGTCCAGCAGCCCAATATCAAAAAGCTCTTCAATCAGCTCTGTCAGCAGCTCCACACCTCCCACTACCACACCATCCACAACCTCACCGTCAACACTGCCACCATCCTCCTCTTCTTCACTGTCAACCTCCCCAACCAAATCTTCATCAACAATCATCATCACCGACAGCTTCTCCACTCTCCCAACTACTATTCCAACTACTGGTCCGACTACCCTTCCAACCACTATCCCCACTACCCTCGAAAGCTCAACGATCTACGGAAATAGCACCGTGACCACCACGAGCATCACAACCATCACCACATGCCCCGTATCAACAACTTGCACCGGCCAAACCGTCACTTTCACCGGCACCGAAGGCCCATTCCCATGTTCCGCTCATCCAACATGCACGTGCGTTCTTCCCGGCGGAACACAAAGCGCAACGGCGTGCCCATCTAGCGTAAAGTGTACCGGCCAGACAACTCACTGGACTGCCAACGAGGGACCAACTCCCTGCCCCGCCAGTGTCACCTGCAATGTCATTCTACCCAGCATCAACACCGCCACATCTGTTACAACCACGACTCCAGGCAAGACAGGGCCGTCACCAACAGCGACACCTGGTGCAGGAGGTTCGACTGCAGGAAGTGGAAAGAATGATGTTGTGATCGGTGGCGTGGTTTTGGGTGCTTTGCTTGCGATTATGGGTATGCTTTAAGGAATGAGTTGGAAGTAAAGATCTAGAAGTTTTGGATCTAATGGAAACAAGAAATATGTAATTTTTCCTTTTCAAACATGTAACAAGCAACAGGAAATTAATATCAAAAATACAAAAAAATCTTGAAAACTTATACCTTGGAAATTTTCCATCCATTCCAATGTCTAATGCCTAACCCTTACTGCCTGCTTTACATACGCAGGGAAGTGCACACATAAATACACCAACCCCGCAAGAAGAGTCGCAATGAGATTATAGAGAGTATCAAACACAAATACATAGAACTGTGCCGGGAGCATGTAATATAAGACTATGATGAAGCTGACGGGGATGAAATAAAGATCTTGTATAGAAAAGCCATTGAAGGGTCGAACGGGAGTCGTAGTAAATCGTACGCCCGCTCAGGAAAGCTTCGGTCTTGTGATGTATACGCCATAGTTGTATGATGGCTTTTGCACTGGCTATCGACTGATCGAGAGGAGGTGGAGTTGGTGTCAGGAAAGGTCGAAAATTTAATAATGTGCAGCGGAATTTTGTTGCTTTATGAGAAAAAAATCTGGAACTTTTGTGACGGACGCTCTTTGACTCTGGACAAAGACACTCCTTTACCAAAGAAGTTTCAATGAAAGAGCAACTGCAAATCGGGGTGCATTGTCTCCTTTGTCCTTGGCCTGCTATACTATGAAACTGCACAATGAGCTCCTAATAATAGCATCCTAAAAAAATTTAATAATGTAATAAAATAAGAAATTCCGTTTGAAGCAAGCAATTCAAATAGGATGGTAAATCAATAGCACGGAGAAAGTTCGTGTGACCGTATCCATACTCACGTGCGACTCCGGGAGCGAAAACGTTTCAAAAAAGTTCTTACGCGGTCTCGTCAGATTTCGGTCTTTGATAATTCCCGAAGACACGAAATATGTCCCGAAACCAAGCAGTATATCCCGGAGGCAAGCGGTATGACTCAAACGAATTTATCCACAGTGGGACGCTGACGAGCATTTACCCGCTCTATGGTTAACCTAGGAAGCGGAATCGTCTAAAAAACCTCAGTACTAAAAAAATTCTGCCTCAACATCTTCTAATTATATCAACTTTCAAATAACTTCTGGGCGACTTGCGTGAATTTTAAATCACAATGCCTTTTAACCCCACCTATTCAACTGTCGAAAATGAAGACTGCGACCTCCACTACTGGTATCAAGGCACTGGCCCTTTGATAACATTCATCCCCGGAGGAAATGGCCATGGTCGTCAATACAACAACATGATAGCTCGTTTCGCCGACAAATACACCTGCATGACTTTCGACCGACGTAAGATCTCGGCGAGCCAAGTCAAGGTCAACAAGCTGTTCAGCCATACCCAAGCCGCAAGAGACGTCAAAGCCATCATCCAAGCCATGGGATTTAAGAAATCCATTATCTTCGGAAACAGTCTGGGTGGCATCATTGGCTTCCAATTCGCCATTGACTTCCCAGAAATGGTAGATCACTTGATTTCCCACGAAGCACCAACCTTCTCGCTCCTCCCAGATGCATCAGCCATCTACGATTTCTTCCGTGCCTTATATGAAACTTCAAAAACTTCTATACCAGCTGCAGCTGAAGGTTTCAAGACGATACTCATAGGGTATGATGATGAAGGTGTGCCCGCGACAGCTGGCCCTGAGCCGGAGAACCCGATAAACTTCTGGGAGAATGAGTTTCTTCCGGTATCATTTTATACTCCTGACCTGCGGAGGATTGTTGAGAATGGAACGAGTGTTGGATTGATGGCTGGGGTGAGAAGTCGAGATGCGATGTATGTGCGAACGACGATTGAGCAGGAGAAGATTTTGGGCTGTCTGAGGATGATGGTTCCGGGTCATCACCAGGGATTTGAGGTTGAGACTGAGGCTTTTGCACCAGCGTTCACTGAAATGATTGATATTTTGGAACGGAAACGCGCAGAGGCTCTTTTGAAATAGATGCTGATATATGTAACCTTACAATGCCATTCGTCTCTGCCTCTGACAATTGAAATCTAGACAACTACACTTGACGGCAAGTGACACTAATCAGTTCTCTTCAAACCACATTTCGCACGTTATAAGCTTAGAGTTGAACAGTGACGCCGGAAATCTGAGAACTTATTTGAGTAGCAGGGCAATTAGGAATCGCTTCTCGATTGGCTTCATTATTGCCATGCATAGTAGATTTCGCTTCAGCGTCAAATCACGACGATGCTGCCAGCACAACCTGTAGATACACCAGCCTCGTTAATCCATCACACAAAGTCATCTAAATTTTACCCAACAACTCTTCATTCCCGGTCCTCAGGGGAGACTGTCATAGTCACCTATCTATCTTTGGCAGAGTATCTAATATCCTAATACAAATGGATCCATTATCTGCTTTGTCGGTAGCAGAGACCATCATACAGTTTGTCGATTTCAGCGGCACTTTGTTCAAGAATGGACGAGAGCTCTACAAGTCCTCGAGCGGGGCTTCTTCTGTGAACCAAGAGATTGATCTCGTCGTGACAAATATCCGAGCTGCCGTCTTCAAGATTCGCAGATTCTTGGAAGTTGGTAGCCCCGCAGCCGCCGCTGGATCGTTAAATCCGACTGAACAGACCGAGGGGGATGCTTTGAGGCGAATTTGTGATGGCACTGTTGTGATAGCTGAAGAGATTCTTCAAAGGCTCGAGAGTCTAAAAGTTAAGGGTTCCAAACACAGGAAATGGGAGAGTGTGTGGAAGGCGGTGCAGAGTTCTTGGTCAGAAGGCGAGATCAAGAGTCTCTTGGGGCGGCTATCGGGTTTCAAAGAGGCGCTGAATTTACAAATACTGGTATACCTGATGTAAGTGTACGAGCTTTGTAGAGAAAATCAACTTTTGTGACATACTGATCTGGTGATCAGTGAGAAGCTTGAACGTCAGGTTGCACACATCCCAGCTACTCTAGAGCGACTAGATAGCCAGTCGCGATTAATTATCTCTGCCCTGCTTCAACACGATATCCACAGAACACACGTTGAGACAGTAGTGCCCGCATTGACTCAACTCATATGTCGCCTCGATTCAGCGAACCAAGACCAACACCGTCTCACCCGTGGCTTAATTCTTAAAGAACAGGGCAATCACCCAGCAACAAACTCTACCGGTCACGAGCCTCACGAAAGTTTGCAAATTCTTCGGATAACTCATGGTGGAGAGGCAGCTGCCCGCAACAAAACGAAAAATATCATTCTTCAAAGCCTTTCCTACCCTGGAATGTCAAATCGATATGAGGATATCATAGAAGCCTTTCCTAATACATTCGACTGGGTTTTCTGCGATCCCACCACTACAAATTTACCCTAGGATAGCTTCCCACAATGGCTTAGAGCTAGTGACGGTGCTGGTGTCTATTGGATCAGTGGTAAGGCAGGCTCCGGAAAGTCTACTCTGATGAAGCACATATTCGATGACCATCAAACTCAAGAGTATCTGCAAGATTGGGCTGGCGATTCGGAACTTTGTTCGGCCTCGTTTTTCTTTTGGAATAGTGGGTCGCCAGAACAAAAGTCTTACGCGGGGTTCCTGAAAGCTCTTCTTTTCCAGATATTAGAGCTATGTCCAGATTTGATACCTGTAGCTCTGCCGGAGAGATGTGCCCCTGTATATTCATATGTTATTGATCCTGATAACAAACGGCCGCCTGATTCGTCATGGGGTTTGGGGGAGCTCAACCGGGCATTAAGAGCCCATAATCCGACAAAGCAAACTCCCAGTCAAGATTTTCATGTTGGTTGATGATCTGGATGAGTTTGATGGAGATCATGAAGAAATATTGGAGTTATTTCAAGACTTTGGACTACATGGAGACGTTAAGGTATGACGGCTTTCGTTGAACCTTTGATGATTCCCTAGATTTTATATCTGAGGAGATCCCGATTTTGAGGCTGTTTGTAGCAGTGACTTTCAAACCTACCTACTGATAGCTGGTTCATTTAGGTCTGTATTTCAAGCCGACCATGGGTTCTGTTCAAAGAAGCCTTTTCCGAATTTCCGAGCCTCATGCTACAAAACCTTACGCACGCTGACATCGAACACTTCGTGAAACAACGACTTACATCCAATTTGGCATTCAAAGGACTTGCGGCGCGAGATGAAGCTTCTACATCTGCACTGATAAGTGAAATAGTGAACAAAGCGGACGGTGTGTTTTTATGGATTAGACTAGTTGTGAAATCTCTGCTTAACGGAATTCGAAACCGAGATAGCATTATCATTTTACGTGAGCGTGTTAGAAGTACTCCTCAAGAACTGGAGCATCTTTACGGCCATCTTCTCGGTCTGATTGAGCCTCTATATCTCGCATGGGCTTCAAAAGCATTTCAAATCGTGCGCCTCTCTAGGAATTTCGAAGGAGTCTCAGGGCTAGAACCTCTTACTTTGGAGGTGTTCTCATTGGCGATGCAAGAGGAACAGGGGGAACACAGACGAGAAACTTTAAATCGACTCAAGAACGAGTTGTTACGGTTCGATTATGAGGAAGTGAATATTCATTTAACCGCGAGATGTGCTGGTCTGCTGGAATGTTCCAGTACCCAGCCTCTTCAGGTCAGCGGCGCTTCAACCGTTGGGTATTTGCATGCCACTGCTAGGAACTGTATGGAAAGCAAAAGCTTTTGGTCAAAAATCCTTGAACACACTCAGGGAGCGCGTTTTAACCCTTATGTCTCTCTCCTGAAAGCATATGCGGTGTTAGGAAAGCCTTCCAGCGCACTGATCTATGGACACCAAATCGATTGGCATTTCCCAGAATCGAAAGATCATATTGTACTACTGGATTATCTAGACGATACTCTATCAGCCTACGATAACAATGGATCTAAGGGGGTCTTTTGTTACACTCAGGACTGGCACTGGAGCAACAACCTCAGCGAAGTTGTACGAACTCCCAATCCCCTGACGTGTTTCCTAGACCTAGCTACCATCTATCAGCTACGCCGCTACGTTAAGTCGAAACTGGAATCCGAGAACCAGCATCCCGTTGCTTCTAGCTTGCTGCACAGACTTCTCTGGAATACAGATTACGTCCTCGACGACAAGCTCCCTTTGCCGTGCGCCGAAATGGCGTCTCTACTCCTAAACTCGAGTGCCAATCCTAATCAGAGATTCAATGAATTGAGCGCTTGGGAGGCCACACTGAGCTATCTCTTGAACTATACTCTGGTTCAGAAACGTCGCTGGGGCTTGAATTTAAGGATGGTTTTGGCATATCTTCCGGTCGCGAAGCTGTTGCTTTCAGCAGGAGCGAATCCAAGAGCTCGTGTTTTTGCTGAGGATTGGAGTGGTGTGTTTTCTGTGGTTGAGATAATGGAAGGTCTTAAGCCGAGATTCCCACAGTTGGTGTTGCCTGTTTTGGAAGAGCTGCATGGCCAACTAGCACGAACCAACTAGCACGAGTATAGATGATCCAGCCTGAACTCGGAAGTCGATATGTCGTAGCACGGAGGCTTGAGCTTGCGCTATTTTTTGGATCTTCAGATCGACCTGGGCATCTCCTTCTGTGGGGAAAAAGTTAGATTCAATCAGCAGATTATCGGCTTGAAGTCTATGCCGCAGCTGATGAAAGTAGTAAAGAGAGTTCACCATGGGACGGGCGGATCGTCTCATCTTGCGGCTCACTATCCCAAGAATTGTTCTTTCCGTCCTTGAAGCTAGAACGAATTCAATTGACGCGTCGTTCGGATGCAGGAAGTATACAGCTTTACGATCAGCCGTGATTTAGGGTAGAGGAACGCGTATCTTCATGAGAGGCACACTGTGATACATAACACTTACAAAATGACCTGTGCTAAGACTCCAAGTAGATCGGGGGTCTGCACCTGCACCTCACGAGCAGAGACTGTTTTGATATAGATATTGATGTCGTTTTAAATCTGATGTCCGCGCAATTAATGACAAATGTACAAAATGCAAAGCGGACAATAAGATTGGCCTTTGAAGAACTTAATTATCGTACAGGGCTGCTTCGTCGGCACTGTATAGATGATGGGAGACGCTTCAGAAAACATGATCAGACTTCCTTGAAATCCGACCCCGGAATAGGATGCAATTTTATATCAATTTTCTGACCCTTACACCACCAGAGTTCAACTCCTATTTATAGGGCAGCCACCCAATTCAGTCTCCCACCTAGAGGAATATCAACCCAGCTCTACCACCGGCCGACGCGTATCCAGCTCCGAAGGCTTGCGACTGTGTTGGTACGTATACATTTCAGCGAGGGGTTGTCTGGCGGGGTCCAAATGGTATCCGCCAGGCATTTCTGGTTTAGGAAAGGCTTCAGGTGGCGGGGGTTGTCCATGTACATGTGCCTGCCGCTCCCTCGAAGCCTTTCTGCGAAAATACCAAATTATCCCCGCGATCCCCGCCGCGACAACAAGAATGCCAAGTGGAACTCCAAGCCCAATTCCAATCTTATCACTAGTTGGAAGACCCGAAGCTGGTGATGGAGATGCGGAAGCGCTCAATGAGGTTGCAGGTGTTGTTGTCGAAGTTGAACTTGCCGCAGACGTCGCAGAAAGGGTAACAGAACTGGTTGACGATATCGAAGTCGAAGAGCTCGAGCTGGTACGAGGGGTGGTGGTAAGATTGACGAAGTGAGAAGTGAAATTACCGTCTCCGCGAAACGTAGGGTTAGGTACGAGCCAGAAAAAGAATACCGGTGATTCAGTTAAGTCAAAGCCCTTTGGATTGACGGTCCAGTTGAAATCGGTAACTCTTCCAGCGTCAGGAAGCACACCTGTGTGGAACTGTCAGTAACCATAGCTAAGGCCGCGTCTGAGGAAACCCATTACTGAATATTGATCCTCCTACTTTTGCATTCGTGAGACCAATCTGCTGCCACAAGAATATCGTGTAGTCTTTGAGGTCTGTTATCCACTCTAATTGCTGGGTTTCTCCAATTACCCATATTGGATTCGTGGATTGAGAGGGATCAGCAGTCAGTTTCGGATTTAAGAACTGGCCAGCAACGGACAAATATCCAACAGAAAGAATTAGAAATATTGGCAGCATATTGCGATATCAAGGACAAATACTTGAGCGCGAAGCTCCTGCTTTGAGCGGATGAGTAGCGGAGTAGTAGGAAACTCCAAACCTAAGAGAAGAGGATTCATCTACGATGTCACTAGGACTTTTGCGACGTGGGAAAATCCTTCTACCTATCTGTTAGATTGTCTACGGCGAAGCACAATTGTGGCAGTGATGAGATTGCAACGCTCCAGTCCGTGTGTTTCGGCTTTCAGGGCGACCCAAACTGTCGGGACCTGCAGGGATTAAAGAGGGCGATTACTGGCCACCGAGATGGAA
>Ga0247778_1000495_pt1 | contig 47161 bp, 55 predicted proteins | sample UWRJL049202B5_FD_179939 | JGI IMG/M metagenome (GOLD analysis project Ga0247778, IMG submission 179939) | Plant litter microbial communities from Arlington Agricultural Research Station in Wisconsin, United States - UWRJ-L049-202B-5 | ecosystem: Environmental > Terrestrial > Plant litter >... | reverse complement strand
GAATAAATTATTTAAAACCAAAAATAAAACAAAAAAAAAAAAAAAAAAAAAAAAATTGAAAATTAAACAAGGACATCAGGCCTTGTGAAAGTGTTCTGACTTGATTCATCTTGAGTTTTGTTTCATGTCGTTGAGGCTTTGAAGACCATTTTGGACAGTTTATCGTGTGCCGCAGCAGCAATATTGCAGGGCTCAGGATGATCGTCCAGCATTTCCCGATTCGTGATATTATGTCCCGCCCATACGACGAAAGCTTGAGACCGCAGAAAATCCAACTTTTCTGTTTGCCACTGTATCACTCGGGTATTCTAATTCTAGTGGGGTATTTCAATCTTATAAAGTCATATTTTGTATGCTAAGATTGAAGTGTGAGAACAATTTACGCTTGCCCATGTGAGACGGCACATTCCACCTAATTTCCTCCGTCAAATTCAGCCCCCTCAAATGTCTGTGATATGATGTTACAAATATTGAAAATTTGAAGATCTCGCACCTTTTTCGCTCCATAAACGTGTTCTCCCCTCATCTGTTGCAATGTATCAAGCGAAAATGAAGACCCCACCGGGCACGCTGCGTACTTCCTCCCCCTACCAGTCCGTCTCACTTTCATCCCAAGGGAAACTGGTAGGTTCAAAACACAGAAAACAGTCTTTAAACTTTCCTGTGCCAGATTCAACAGTCTTGTCCAAGAACAGCTTACTGCTGAGAATATCACCCAAGATTTCCTCCAATTTCTCCCCGCAGGCCGATTTGCTATCAGAGAGTAAAGTCAGCTTCACAGAGAGCTAGATGTAGCAGAATTATGTCATCATGCCCTAATTCTGTCTCAAAGCATTTTCTGAAGTAGCTGGGCAGCAGGACCTCGCCATTATTATTTGTGGACTGGCTTGCGAGCCCTGCCATTTCTTTGGCAACTGCTCCGTATTTCTTGGGATCGGCGTGAATCTGAAGTAGAGCCCGATGAACGCTCAACAGCTTGGTTTGAAACTTGTTATGAACATGTATAGCCATCATCTTCAAGGTGGTGTCCTCGAGCTTGTGGAAGCGTGGGGCAGATGCGGGACCAAGTACATGTATAAAGCACTCTCGGAATAATGTTTTGTGTCAAAGCCTATAGGCGGCATCGAGAAGAATGGAAGGGTTGTTCGGAATACTTGGTATAAAACTCGGAGTGGTGAAGATAGGACTACTGATGGAATTGGCAACGGCAGGAAGGCAACGATAGTATTCGGCAAGATTGGTCATGCGAACGAGTGCCGTGCCATGAGGAAGTTCATACTCGCGGCCAAAAATAGCGCAAAGCATATTGTTAAATGCGTTTTCTTCGGCGACCTGGTTTCCCTTGAAGTCAGAAAGAGCGAACTTGGAGTAGTTAGTGAATACCCCCCCAAATCTAGACGGTCGAAGCCACTCACTCGTGGTTCCTCACGTCCACAGGACAGGGTCCAGCTTCCGGCACCTTCAATCTTAGTGAACCATTCATACTTGAAGGGCGACGAGGAAAACTGGGACCTATTCATAGCATCCAGGAACTCGCGAAAGAATGCCGATTTCAACTTCAGCATAACGGAATTGACATGGAATTCTTTGTTGAAGACCGTAATTCGAACATCGGGCTTAGTTTCGGGGGTGGTGAAGATGATGGGGATATTTGCCTCATTCTTCTGTCTCTTGCCAGAGGGTGAATTAGCTGCCTCATCTATCTCAATCACCTCGCGCTTGCTGGATATAGGTGCCATCTCCGGAGATGCAAGTGATCCCGTGGTCGAGGAAGGTGTTGAGTAAGGTGGCGATAGGGGACCAGCGAAAAGAGAGGGAGATTGAGAAGCGCGGTTGAAAGGATGCGTCATTTTTGAGGGCGTTATCAGGAGGAAGTTGTAGGTGAAGAGCGAGATTGCTGGAAGGAGGTACTAGAGGAGTGATGGAGATGAGTTCGGTGCTGAGCCGAGGTGGTGAGTGGCCGGAGTTCGAAGATGAGGGGATTGGTTGCGCAGGGTTGCGAAGTGAAGGATCGATCTCAGTGATGTAATTCTCCAGAGGATATTTAGAGTGTGATAAATAGCAATTTGAAGATAGCACCAATAGCGCCTTGAAGTTGTCAAAGTTTAAGTTGTGAAGATTGAGATATGGAAACCAAGGTGGAGAATTTTACTTATGGAAGTGAATTGAGAAGTGGAGAGTTGCCCGAAAACAGTAGGCCGGAAACGTCAAGGTAGAAACAGTTGTGGGTGTCAGAAGTGAATATGACTAGTCTTGTTGAATTCATGAAACGATACGTGGTAGTGGAGAGAAATTGTCCAGGCGGAGTTTAGCTACGACCAGAAAATATAAATGGTAAAAGGACAAATATAACTTCGTGTTAATGAAGTGTGGGGACTAATTGATGGCTTGGAAGCACCAAGCATACATAATTTCCCTCAGGATCACTCCTCCAATGTATTTGCTGTTCATACCTAGTCAAAAGTATGTTTCCGACCTTACAGTAGCAATTCAGGAAAGTGCAAACGCGCACTTCTTTCCTTAGCAAGCTTCTCATCAATTGCTGTTTGGGACTGCCCAAATCGCTTCTGGGCTCTTTCTGATGCTATGGGAATATTATGGAACTTACATCCTAGGAATTTATTAGAAATTTTGCTATTCAAGTGAGTGAGATGGAATTCAAAGGAACTATTGATAATAGGTATGATTCGTAGCATCGTACAAGATAGCATAGTACACGCGCGATATTGCTAGTAAACTCATTGCTTGCGCTAACATACAAATCCAAATCTAACCTGAGTTGTTGCCGTACCTAGAGTCTGGAGCGTGATGCTAGCGGAACGATTGTCAAAGTAAACTACCAATCCTCCGCATTCGAATCCTAGGGAAGATCTTCATCCTCTATTGAAGCACAAAGGAACCTACGAAGATATTTGCTAGTGGATCCCGGTTGTTCAGAACTTGTATCCAGCGCCAACTTATTCTCCAGAATATGCTCCGAAGCTTCCCTTGCAATTGGTAACGGTGACGGGGAACTGTGCCAGTTCAGCACCGGTGAGGGTGGCCATCCCTCGTACAAAATCTTATAGAAGTTCGCACAAGATGTCGGATCACTCAAAGTCAAGTTTGAGTTGTATTTGACTACCAAAGCAGCCACCACTAAATATTCAGAGTCAGCATTGCTTGACCAGGAAGTCCCCAGATGCACCTTCAATGCTGATTTTGAATGTCTTAGAGTTTCTGAGACATTCGAAACAAGTGATGAAACGCAGAAATGAGAAACAGATCTGGAAATCCGCGGGAATTTTGCATACCCTTGCTGTCTGAAATACTCGCTACTATGCTATTGAGAGCTTTGAGAACCATCTTGCAGAGTTAGTTGTATGTCGCGTCTGCAGTTTTATAGAGCTCTGGATGGGTCGTCAGTTTTTCTTTGTTGGGATCCTTTTGATCTGTCCACGCGCTGACAACATTAACCAAAGCCTCTCTGAATAGAAGAGGTTGGCGCAACTGCTGTGCATGAATCAAAACGTCAATGCATTCTGTTGGAAGTTCATCCAATAATCCTGGACTGTTGTGCAAAACGCCATAGAGAGATGTTGCGACCATGCGAAGAGAGCAGTAGAAGCTGGCCAATCGAGAAATGTCGCCTAGCTCCTGTACGGATTCGATGGAGTAAGGTTTGCTGTACAATGCACACAGAATCTTTTCAAATGCTACGATCTCTCGCACTTCGGCTTGTCCGGTCTTGAGATGTGTTGTCGCGACAGCTGATTCGACCTGGAAAACATGAGAATTGCATTGATGAGTAGTAGAAAGAGAACGAAATACATACCTTGCTTGCTGCTTCTAAGCCCCATGTGCCATCGTCATCCACGACAGAAACGTAGTCATATTGAATGGTGCTGAAACCAAAGCAGGTGTTTTGTCAGGCGAGTCCAGAAAAGTGCGGAAGAATGCTGAGTACAACTTCAAGATCGCTGAGTGTACTTGGAACTCCTGGCCGAAAACCCTCAGCCGAGTGTCAGGCTTGAGACCAGGAGACTTGAATACGATGGGCTCTATGGGGAAAAATATCTCGCGGTATTGACCTTAGATGACAAGTGGTTTCGGGTAGCTTTGCTGAAGGATGAAAGCTGTCCCCCCCTTCCCCTCTTCCCCCCTCCCCCAAAAAAGAATCCTCAAGATTTATGCTGGGTCGATCAAAATAGCCGAACTCAGACAACAGACACAGATTCAATTCTTACAGTAGACTTTATCAAATTCGAGACACCAACAAGTAAATGCTATTCGTCACATCTTCGGGGTCTGAGTAATACGAACCGTAGCCTGCCCCATATCTGCATGGCAGAATAAAAATGGCGAAGCTGTTTGGAACCGTACGAACGTCATCGAGCTTCCCAAAACGGTCTCATGATAACCACGCGCTAAAATGAACACAGTACTGTAGTTATGATGTTTCCGATGAATTGCAAACTCAGATGGTCAGGATAGTGAAAAGAAAAAGCAGCGAGATGTCGTTGGAAGTTCCCCTGCTGAAATTAGATTCTGATTATGTAAGACGGGTCTCACTCTCCCTTTTCCTTCCTTCCCGTAATATTCCAAAAGGGTGGCAGATTGTCAAATTTGGGGAAAGGTCTCAATTTTCCTATCTACTCACTAATCAACTCCGAATGCAATACCTCGACAGAATTTGCTGATAGAAACGCCAACCGAAAAACATCATATCCAGGACGAAGATCCAGATTCAGTTGCCAGTCTCAAGTTTGCAAACCATGAGCCACCATAAAACCAAATCAATGTCCGTTTCAAAGAAATCAGTCAGCAGGGTGCTCTGGGATCATGTACCCCAGGAGCTCTGCGCCCCAAACATATCATAATGGGAATGAAATTCGTAATGTCATACAAGTATGAAAGTGGACCTCGACCACCACAGAATGGCCATGTACCCTCTGAATCTGCTTAGCGGAAGAACCAAGTCGGCCATCTATGAAGGCCGAAAGAAGAAAGAGGGATTCTCCAGATTCAGGTCATAGCAGTCTTGAGCTCCAACGGAGCAACGCAAGGATCCTTCGAAAAAGTCGTCTGGAGCCCCGCCCAAGTCGCAGCAGTCTGTCGATCAAAAGTCCCAACGCCATTCGCCTGGTCATCCAACTTGCTCTTGACAAGTATAGCACATGACACATCCGCAAACACAATCGTTGCATTCCCACCATTATACAACCAGATAAGCTGGATCTGGTCCCGCGGAACAATCCTCTCGCAGAAGGCTCTCAATTGTTTCTCACCAACCATGAAGAAGAATTTGGACTTGACGAGCGTAAGACGACGGCTGGCGAAAGTTGGAGGGCCCATGGCTTTGATAGTCGTTTCCATGGGGAAAGGATCGCCGCGGATGGCATCGACGACGAACTTGAATCTGCCAGGACGGCTGTCCGCTCTCTCCTTGCAGAGGACTTGGTAGAAGGACTCCGCATCTTGGGCGTATTGGAATATGATGCCCACGTATCGCTGTCCCTTGATCTCGTCCATGCCGAATCTGATGCGAAGCAATGGTCCTTCGAGGACGGCGTCGGATACTTCTTGGAGTGTAATGTTCTGTGGCATGTCTAGCAGGAACACGAGGCGTGCTTGTTCGATCAGGGGCTCGTCGCTAACAGGGCTCGGGGCGTTAGGGATGCGGCGTGCTGGTTTGACCCAAGGACCAGCAGTCTGTCTAGGTGGGTGGAGATTGATGATCTCTGAATCTGGGTTGGCTGAAATAGCGATGTTGGCCCACGACGATGTCGGTGTAGTGGTTGGCTTTTCAGCAGCATGGGAGACTGCTGGATTCTGAACAGCTGAAGATTGTGCTGTGTTCTTCTGAATGCTGACCGAAGAGCCAGAGCTGGAACTGTTCCCCGTCCAAACTGGTCTGTGGATTGAATGTCCACGAGGCGACGGGTGACCGTGAATTGTCGGAACTGCTGGGCTGTCGGGCACCGAGTTCTCTCTCAGAGATGCTGTAGTTGACGGACAGTAAACAATGGTGTTACTTGCCGAATAGCAAGCCCGCAACGTGAATGTGAGTTCATCCTCTGTTCCATCCTCCCGCGGCTTATACATCGTAACCTTCATCCCATGTATAGCGCTCAACACCTTCGCCGCATCCAGCGCAGTCGCCATAATCAGCCATCTGAACGTACACTCCGACTCCAAGTCCACAATCGTAACCGTTCTCTCGATCTCGCCTTTGCCGAGTTCACGCGCCCACCGGAGGAAGTGCTTGCAATCGCATGCAAAAGTAAAGCCCGCCACGTAGATTATGCGAGCCTCTTCATGTTGACACGTATAATCTTGCGGGATTCGAGGGATTACACTGTCTGGGTTGAGGTTTGCCCAGGAGAGCCAGGCGTCTTCGTAGCCATTGAACGCGGCGTCGATTTCTTCTTGTGCGAACTTGCCGTGCAGTCCTGACATCATACAATCCTGGAAGCGCCTCAAAGTTGTGTCCTCCATCTTGCTATCCCAGAGTGATTTGCGGTCGGATTCGATCTCTGTTTGTGCTGGTGGAATGGCGTTGTTGTTGTTCAATGGAGCGCTCACGCCTTGAGAGTGGCCTGGAAACACGATGACCTCTGGGAGAAAGGCGCCCTTATATCTGTCTATACGTTGCGCGGACTCGTAGATTATGATGTGCAGCGTGAATTTTCGATTTGATAAGTTTTCAAAGATGGCGAGCAATTTGGTGGCAACAAGTGAATTCACGCAGCTTGTTGTGACTGTGAGCAATTCACTCTGCTTCACAGCCAATGAAAGCGAGTTAAGTGACTCACACTTTGCTCTCAATGAATTCGTCTACCTTGGAGTCAAGAGTGATAGTTGCAAAATGTATTTGTAGAAGCAATTGAGATTTGATCTCTCCGAAAACGCGTTTGCAAGCGGGGGCTGGTGGCGCTCGTTTCAGTTGCAGCGGGCAGCCGAGACAATTTGGAGAGCGGTCTACAAGAGCAAGGCCAAGGTTTCCATATATTAGATATTCCCGCTCTTTTCCGATTGGAAGGTCGTTGGAAAAGTGAATTTGTGGACATTGAGGTTGTCATAGATACCTTTCGATTGGCTTGAATGCGTATATGAGGCCTTCTCTATTGTTTCCAAAGTTGAGGATGGAGCTTCACAACTTTGAGTATATGATATACTTTGAACTCGCCTTATCTTTATTTTCAAGTGTTGAATATTTTCTGAACATTCTGTGTGGCGGTCTACTTACGTGTGTGTGGCTTTCGTTTACTGGTCCAAGCAATTTATCGTCTCTTTGCAGCTAGTGAAAGTGCTATCAATTTGCGGGTTTGTCCTTTAAGCACAATATGAACGATATTTCTGGAGATTATTGTGATTAATTATTCAAACCTTTCATGCCAGTTGTAAGCTCTAGATTATAGGTGTTTGAACAATGTTTATTTCACGACCTGCTCACCCCTTTTTATTGGCGACCACGTGATGGACAAAAAGGGGGCGGGGTCACAAAGTTGAGTGACGTATTTCCTCCTCAACGGAGAGATTAATCTCGTAGTTCTTACTCAAATCTCACTTCGAGTCCACACATATCAGTATCACTGATACCTTAGAAAGTGAATCCCGGCTCTCAGATAACGGAACTATCTGCTGCTTCCAAGCTGGAGATTGAATTCTTGGTCCCTTCATCAACAGTATCAACCGATCTAGCAACAATCCACTTCAAAAATGACAACCCTCTTCAGCAAAGAAAACTTTCTCCTCGGCGCCTCCATCGCCTCCATCACCTGCCTCCTCTTCTCCAATCTCTTCACTAACGCCAGGAGAACTTCTCTTGCTACCCCAAAGGCGCCATCCATCTCTGCCCAGAAAAAATTCGATCGCAAATTCGTACGCGTGATCATGGATATGAAGGATACAATTGACATGGCCGATGAAGCGGAGCGACTAGGACTTGGGATTTCAGGGACTGATGATGTGAGGGAGTCCTTTGCAGCCTACCTGGAGGATATTGACTCAATGAGGTGCGTGGACATAACCTGGGTCTGGCCTTCGCCGTGGCGGACTAGGACGCCGCATGAGGAGGATCATGATTCGGGGATCGAGGAAGATTAGCGGGGTGGAGGACTTGATGGGCAGGAATATAGACATGTAGAACTTTAAGCCAAAGCACTGAGTTAGTCGTTACTAGACCGCCCACCGGTAATTTCTTACCTCCCAGACTTCCAAAGTTATTCGAAGGTTAGGTGCTGAATTACAGTGTACCTCCCATCTTGGCAAGACAGTGCCAATGAGAAAGCAATTCATCCAAGTGCGATTTAAAGACGAGAGCTGTGGTTGTAAATATTCTTGACCTTCTAATATTTTACAAGAAATACACACAATGACCCAATCCACACTCTACTCAAAACACCCAGCTTCTTTCCCAGTATACTCATCAATCAATCCAGTCAACACTCGACAAATCATGTCAACCCTCATCATATCAACCTCGCCAAGCTCTAGTAAACGCTGCACCGACGATGGACAATTAGGATGCCACTTTAAGCTCTCTCTCTTCATCAGCTTCGCCATATCCGTATCCCTTGGTGAAGCTTTCTGGAAGAATTCCTTGACGGTCGAAGCAACCATGTTCTGACCAGCCTTCACAGGCCAAGGGATATCCTCTCGGTACCGGTCTCTGCATGCAGAAGCTTTGAACGCAACCCAGTTTTCTTGATATGTTTTCCATAATACATCCCATTCTTCTCTTTCTTTTTCTGCCTTTTCACGGGCTAGTCGCTCGGTTTCTTCGCGCCGTTTTTGCGCCCGTTGATGTATGCGCTCATTTCGCTCTTCGTCTTGACGTTTCTTCTCTTCTTTAGCTGCCTGCTCCTTCTCAAGACGTTCCTTCTCCTGGCGCTCTTTTTCTAGCCGTTCCCGTTCGAGACGCTCTTTCTCCAAGCGTTGTCTTTCCAATCGCTCTTTTTCTAATCGCTCCTTCTCTAGACACTCCTTCGCTAATCGTTCCGTCTCCAAGCGCTCTTTTTCAAGACGTTCCTTCTCCATACGTAGCTTCTCTTGCCTCCTATTTTCTTCTTCTCTTTTGCTCTGACATTTACGCTCTTCCTCCTGTTTATCCCTAAGAAGCGCAGAGAGCAGACGCGATACCTCAGCATCCCGCTCTTCTCGCTCTTTACGTTCCCTCTTCTCGTTTTCCAATTGCTCTCGTAGATTTGCGTAAAGCTCCCTCATCTCGCGCAAGTCTTTCTCGGCATCACTCAAAGTTCTCTCCTTCACGTCGTCTCGCTTCTTGCTGCTCTTCCCTGGCCTCGCAGATTTCGCAGGTCTCACGTCCTCCATCTCAGACTCGTCACTTTCCGAATCTGATTCTTCCCCTTGCACATGTCGCAATACTTGCCGGCATTTCATCAAAATATCCTGTGCATCTCCCCGATGTCGCCAGCAAAGTCCAGGCCCGACAATCCTTTTGAGATTTTTCATCACCTTCGGATCTGAAGGATGCAGGTATGACAGTTCACGAAGTGTGTTCTTGGTGGATACACGGGTAGTGGCTAGAATGGGGAAACCGCAGCGACGACGTTGTGAGGGTGCGTACGCGAGGCAGGTTTGGACATTTCCGTCGGGGTTGATTATTCCTAGGGCATCAATTGGGTCCCAGAGGGGGCTTTGCGTCTTGGCTATCATTTTTGGGTGGTGGTCTGAATTGATTCTAAAGAATGTGACTGAAGATAGTACAATGCAGATCAAGTGGATAATCCATCAATCTATATATCTTCATCTTGCACGGCCTGAAACAAAGTATGGTATTGCCAAAAGTGATACACAGCCCAGTTGATACCAGTACCAGTATCAGCGTTACAGTGCCCAGTATGCCTATTGGATATACAAGGTACAGCACAAATGTAACGCTCTTCGGGCTGTGACAACACCCAGCCACGATAGCCACGATATCCACGATACAGTCGGGGTCACTTAGACTTTTTACCCCTCTAAGATAAAGCCTGAAACATGCAGTGTGCCACACTGGTGTCAATGCTAGCAATCAGCATGAAAATTGATTGGTCAATTGAAGAACGACAAATGTGATTTTGCTGTGATTTTAAGAGGTGTTGGTGCTCTGTTGGTGGCTTGTAACAGCACGACCTTTACAGTACTCACCCCGACAAAACCCCGGTCCGAAGGATTTCTGAAACAAGCAAATATCCCACACCACAATGGTATCTATGCCAGCAAATAAAAAAAACATGAGCAACAATCGGTCTATTGAGAGAAACAATCGCGTGATGTGGATTCACAAGACCAACAGAGCACCGACATGCGGCCGGAAGCGGTTGTATTTGTTCGCCTCCCGCGGATTCAGAGAATACCCAACTACAAGATGTGAAAACCCCAGATATTCAGGCAGGAACTCTACAACAAGAAACAACGAAGCATTAATAAAAGGGTCTATCATTGTCGCTTTGCCAGAGAAGAGACTCTCACTTCTTGCTCCCGCTGAGCTGAGCTAAGCCGAGCTACAAAAGAATTTATACAAATGCCGCTGCCGATAACATTTCCGCAAGCAAGGCTTATTCTAGTGGGGATCTATCGTTTGTCGCCATCCAACCCATGCATACCCATCCATCCATTCCATATGCTACAACAAAGGAAATGTGCTTCTTGTGATTTAAGAAGACTTCTTCTCCTCGGCCTGTGCTTCCATCTTGCGCGCCTCGGCACCTTCTTTCTCGGCATCTATAGCCTCATTCACTTGCTCTTTGGCAGCGGTTGACTCAGCCTCCAATCTGCGCTCTTCTTTCTCATCGATATCTTCGTCATCTCTTGGAGTAGCACGTCCGGACTCCTTGTTCTCTTCATCTTGCTCGTTTTCTTCCTCAATCAGCTCTTGTTGCTCCTTGAGGACTTCGAGACGCTGCTTGTTGGTAGCTGCTCCCTCGGCGTTATGGACCTCGAGCTCGATCTCGTGGAACAGCTCCTCAGGGATGGAGGACAAGACTCCGGTAAGAGCGTCAATTTGGGTGGAGAATTCGGAATCTTTGCCTTGGGCGTACATGAATGCGTTGCTTAGGACTAAGAGGGTAGATGGAACTCCATATTTGAGTCTCAGGTCCAACCAGGATTGGATGTCGTCCCGTAGCCGAGCTGGAGACACACCATGTGTTCGGATACCTCGGCTTTGAGCCGCAACTTGTAGTTCTGGCACTGACAAGCTCTCGACACCTTCGTAGCTGATTGCTCGGTCGTCACGCTTGATTTGTCTCATGCGGTGGCGAATTTGGTATCGAAGCATCATATCCGTACCGAACGTGTTGAGATTCATGTATCTGCACATCCCAACAAGCTGTGGCCGAGACAGATTGTCTAGTGTTAAGTCATCCTTGAATATCTTACAGACCTTGATGACATCGGATGAGGTAGGCTGCTCTCCAGTAGACCGAACTTTTCGGAAGAAGTTCATAAACTCTTCCTTTTGCGCATTGACAGGGCTTAGAGGTAATCCAGTCTCTTTCAACGTATTCCGGAGGAAATTGCTGACATCCTTTCGGGTTGCTCTAAGAGTTGTAGCTTTGCTATCCTTGGATTTCTGCCCCTCGTATGTGCTAGGAAGCATGTTGGGGAACAACTTCAAAGCAACTGGAAGTAACAATTCGGCGAAAGGGACTAAAACGAAAACCGAGAAAGGAACTAAACGAGCAATGTCTTGCACTGTTCGTTGCAATTGTCGGTGCTCTCTTCGGCTGAGTTCGTACCCAGCGGCCATTTTCACTGCCAATCGTGTACTGATCCTGACTTCGGTTGCCAGCAACTTCGTTCCATCCCAGTAATGTTGTGCCTCCTTTTTGATCTTTTGCATTAACGTCAATTTTTTCTCTTCCTTCTTAGCATCGGTCGCCTCCACGGATTTACTCTTCTTTCCAGCCAACTCCGTCAGAGTAAGTGCATCTACCGCATCTGTTTTTGGTACTGCAGTAGCCCTGTCATTAGGAACTGGATCGATTTCGTGCTTTTCAGCGATGCTTGAAGCATCTTTGGCCGCCGCTTTGGAGGAATCGTCTTTGAGCGGTTTCTTAGCTTGCTCGGGATTGAATCCTGGCGGCGGGCCGGACGGAGGCCCTCCAGAAGTATGTGTATCGGTTGAAACTCCTCTACGGGGAATCAAAATGGCCAATGCTGGCATTTGAGAAGGGAGTGTTCGGGCATTGCGGCGAAGGAATGCTGTGTATGCAGAGGAAGGACCGGAGCGGGGGAAAGCACGAGCTGGAATATCATCAGCATTGCATTCTGAAGAAGGGAATAGAATCGAATTAGATATCTTACCTCCCGTCACGAATGATGATTGCGCCGCATTGCGGACGAGTCTTGTTGAGGCGCTCATAGTTGGATTCCAAGTCTTGTCAACAAGACGGGGTAGAGTAAGGAGTGATCGCAAGAACGTTTGGGTATGGGCGGTAGGTATATGGATGATAAAAACGATCAAACAGGGTCCATCGCGTTGATGGGAGACGTAGAGGGGTGTTTACAGATGCAGAATTCGTTATAATATGGAGCGGGAGTAGGGACAAGAGCAGGCCATCAGCCTTCGAACATGTGTTCTGCAAGGAAAAAGCTGGATAAAATCCGCTCCGACCTCCGAGAAAAACGTGACCGGCGAATTCGTCATCAATTAATCGTCTCAACAATTGAGGGAAAGAAGGCCCCCGGACATAGTAATTAAGAGCCTTTTGTTTTCACTTTGTTTATACTATTTAATGATATTCTTTGTCGCTGCAAAACCCACACATTTCCGAGTTCTGCATACCAAAGGCTTTGCAAATCCAGGAACAAATGTGACAGAAACCAGGGGTTTTTCGGGGATCTTCACCGGTTCTCAACGCCCTGCAGTTTTGGGGTTCGGTGCCAAGGCCAAGCTGCTTCTCAACCGAATGCGATCAGCGGCCGATAGGAACAAGCACGCTTGCTGCACGCTTGACTTGCTTCTCCCCGCATCCAAAAAGCACACGCGATCCCCCGTCCTCCGTTCTCCGTCCGTCTCTTTAGTAAACACCACCACACCTTCACATTTTCTGTCGCAACTGCACCTCGGTCTTTCACATTTCATTTCTAGACTCTCAAGACAAGCTTCAACCTACCAGCCAGTCACTATGGATATATCTTGAGTACACACCAATTGGTAGCTGGATTCACATCTGCCTCCCAGGCGGAGGCACCATCACCCAGTCGGCATTGGCCAAGACGTACGATACATAGGAAGCACCGGGCATACGGAATAGAGCATAGTATTCCATCACCACAAGAGTTTTTACTTTTCCCCCGAAGAACGCAATCATGACTACCATGATGAACAGCAAGCTTAGAAAAGCTGCCCGGATTATTCTGGTCGGCGCACCGGGAGTTGGGAAGGGGACACAGGCCGAGCGACTCCTCCAAAGATTCCCCCAGCTTTCTGCCATCAGTTCCGGGGATCTGCTTCGTGATAATGTCAAGAATCAGACTCCTCTCGGTATGCATCCTGTCCAAAATGCTATCTCATTCGCTAACCCCGCTATCAGGAATCCGCGCCGAAAGCATCATGAAAGTCGGCTCCCTCGTCCCCGATGCCATGATCCTCCGCCTCATCCTCCACAAACTCAAGACAAGAGGCTGGCTGGCTCCTCCGGGTGGCATGCAACCCCTCACCCTATCCTCAGCCTCTACTTCCGCCCAAGAAGCTGATTTCGATACGGATAGTTTCGTCGAACCCGCTACCCTCGCCAATCTATCATCTCCCCCGCTCACATCCGACGACCCCTCGGCTTCTTTCATCCTGGACGGCTTCCCTAGAACCGCAGGTCAGGCTTCCCAGCTTGACAACCTCATTCCCATCAACATGGTCGTGAATATCAAAACGCCGTTTGAAATCATACTCGAGCGCATCGCAGGGCGCTACGTCCATGCTCCTTCTGGCCGTGTTTACAATACCACATTCAACAAGCCCAAGGTTGAAGGACGCGATGACATTACTGGAGAGAAATTGACGAAGCGTGCGGACGATGACGAAGAAACTTGGGTCAAGAGACTCCGGAAGTTTGAGGAGACAAGCGAGCCATTGCTCGAGCACTACGCAAAGAAAGGCGTTTTGTGGGAGGTAGAGGGACGGAGCAGTGATGAGATTAGCCCGAAGCTGTTCGGGGAATTCGAGAAGAGGTTCGTGGATGGTGTTGAATAAGTTATTCTTACGCTGTGTTATAGCGTTGCACATATGGCGTGTGCTTTTTGAATCGGATCGGTTTTTTGGAATACTTCAGCACGGCGTTTAACCTTCTGGGAATAGAAGCGTGGATTCGGAAGCAAGATGTATTACTCTAGCTGTATGCTTTGGCGGCGGAAATTCAACATTCGTTATTAGATCTCGAAAGAGGCTTTTTTGATACTGCGTACTGGCCCTGATGTATTTGTGAAGTATGAATTGATTGATCGTTGTAGTACTAGGCCATTTTACTTTCAAAAGCACGATACGCATAACTTACCTATTTGCAATATCCCATCCTCGCCTCAACATCCCGAGGAGAGGACGCTTAGGGGTTGTCAGTTGACCTCGCAGGTTTCGCAGGCTTCCTGCCTCGGATTTTCTAATTTTCTTTCCCTTTGTTTCCTCTTAGTATTTTATTTTCCTTTATTTGATTTTTTGGGATCTTGCTTCCCTTTCATAGATTTTGCGGTGAGGAAAGGAGGGAAAGTCTTACTGACTGAAAATAAATCCCAGTTTTCTTGAATACTTACTCGGTCAATGTTCCCTGGATTGAATATTTCTTAAGTAGTGATTCGGGTAGTCTCTGGAATATCCGGTGCCCAACTTTGTTTGCAGGATTGAGTTATAGGGTATATTGGCTGTGGAATAGAGATAAGCTCGTACTCCACTCTAGGCCATGTACTTAAGCGAAGCCCCTGAAAACAGCCACCTGGTAGATTAACACCGAGCTTTGGTTTTTACCACTGTCTCTGCTACAATAGTGAAATTTCATTTCTGAGGTCACCAGACGGACCTGTTCTGGCCAACTGTCACCTTTCATACAGACACACAGGTACCTGCGTACCTAACTACAGCAAATAATATATTTTCAGAAGTACAGGTACCAAGCCGTCAGCCACCCAACAGCACCGCCCCTAACACCACCCCATAAGTTCCTCTTTGGATTTGTCTCACCCTCTTCGAGCTTCATACTTTATCATATCTCTTTGGCACAGTCCTCAGGCGAAGTTCCTTCAATTAATGCCTGCCATCAAAATCTAAAAGGCTCAAATCATTCCTTACTCCACCCGAATTCCAAATGGAAATGGCATACCGCTCCCTCCACCTTGTGGATCGAAAATGCTGCTTTTTGGACCTTCCTATCGAGATTCGCAATGATATTTATCACATAGCCTTGCAAAATGCTTTTGAAAGCAGCGAGGCGTATTACAGTATAACGTTGACCTGCCGTCAGATTCGTCGCGAAGCTTTCCCTATCATCATCAGCGCTCGTCACTTCAAATTCGAGAAAAGGGGCTTGCTCCAATTCCTGGCATGGGCAAAGAGAGGACTTCCAGAGCACCTGGAACTGGTCAAAAGAATTAGTATAACCTTCCAGGAAGAGTGCTACACGACAATGGCCAAAAGCCTGTGCCGAACTCACGAAATTCCGGAAGGGTTTGACCCGTCTACAGAAATATACTGGGAGACTCGATATGCGCAACTATTTACACTAGATCACCAAGCCAGAACAAAACTTGATGATCTCGTTGATCCTGGCCTCAGCTCCGGAGCCATCTCTCTTATATGGACAACTCTAGTCTCTCTTCCGAACGTCAACGTCTTCGAACTTGATTTCAGCTACATTTTCAACTCCTTGTACCCTACATCCCGCAACAGCAAAAGATTCGAATTCGCGATCGAACAACAAATCATACTCGAAATGCTATCTTCCGCTTTTCCAACGCTTCCTCACCTCGGCGTTTTCCCCGCCAAAAGCTCCCTTGCTTACCTACGAGGGTTCAGTCACCTAAAGTATTTATCAACAAACGGCATTCCCCCTTTTCTAACAACCTTAGCAGACGAATCCGTCCTCGCTCTTCTTTCCTTGAAGCATCTGGATAGCCTCTATCTACGGAGTTCCTATTCGAATAGGGGCTTTGGTCGTTGGCCAGAACCACTTCGCGATTTCGTACCAGATGTCGTGCCCCAGATGCGGCCACTTAAATATTTTGGATCGGAGGAAGTTTCAAGTCGGATGCTTACTGCGATAAGGACACATTTGAGGTCACTGCAACGAGTGGAGATGTTTTCGCCATGGAGACAGTTTTGTAAACGCAGAGAGCTCGTGATGGAACTTTTGGACTTTGCAGCTACTTCGCCCATTCCGAATATTCATTTGCGTGTCGATATCTCCACAGAGCTAGCTGGAATGGACCACCAATCCCTCGTGCCGAAGACGGAGAAGAGGATTGAAGTTTTCTTATTTTCGCGATCTGAAAGATCTGAAAGATCTGCTAGTGGAGAGAGTGTTATCGTGCAGTATCTGGAGATTCGTACTGGGAAATATTTTAGGCAGAAGGGAAACGAGAAGCTAACGATTGCTTTTTCAAGGGAGGAGGGAACAGCTGAAAAATGGACAAGCTCTGGAGTAGCTCTTAGTTCCCCACTGCCACTATGACCACTGTTGAAAATAATACACCGATCTACCGATATTCTATCTTACTTACGCCAAAAGATCATCAAACCTGAACGAGAGTCTCAAAGCTCTAGCAAATATCTCAATCGACTGTGATGGTCACCTCGGGGTTTGAAACCCTAAAACTTGCCCACGTCGCAGTTGCAGTGGAAACTTCCTGTCAAAAAAAAACCTTTCCAGAGCGGGAGATTTCTTCACCGCTCCACAACATTTATGCTATTAACTTGAAATATCTTTGATTGTGAATCGCATCTAACAAGTCTCGGTCTGCCCGATAATAAGCCTAACAGCTGCAATTGAGCACATTGTGTCAAATTTCTTCGGCCGCGGTCCCATTCCGAACGCTTCGGGCCGCATGTTGGTACTCTGTTGGTGACTTGTAACACCCAGACCACGACGACATCACACGATTTTCTTTTCAATTAACCACTTATCACTCATGATATTTGGTAGCATAAACGCAAGTGTGGCACAATGCATGCTTCTAAAATGTTTCCAGTCGAGAATTTGGGCGGGGTGAGAAAGGCGTAGTTTGTTGGTGTTCTGTTGGTGGCTTGCAACAATCCAATTACACGCATTTCTCTTTTCAATTGACCAATGACCCCTTGTAAGCATTGATACAAGCGTGGCACAATGCATGCTTCAGGGTTTTATTTTGGAGGGGTAGAGCCCAAGTGACCCCGTGTGTCGTGGCCATCGTGGCTGTGGTGGTGCCGCAGCCCGCATCAGTGCTTGTACCTTGCATACCCAATGACTTTGCGTGCAGATGGTAAGGCTGACACAGGAACCAACAATGGGCTGCGCATCTTCTTTTTTGCTGTGTATTGTGAGGATATATACCACGGCTTCACGTCTTCGTTTCCCAATTGCCAGTTCTAGTCCTCTATTTTAAGGCACTCGTTCCAAGTATTCCTTGCATAATTCGAATTATTATTACTCAACAATGATTATTCCCCAAACTCCGCTCTGGAACCCAACCCTCATCCTAGGTATAATCAACACAGACCCGGGCTACAACACCCAGACCTGCATCGGCTATGCACCCTCCCAGCGCCGTCGCTGCCGCAACCCCATACGAGCCGACAATCGTGCTTTTATTGCAGATATACTAGATGAAATATCATACCTCCAACCTTCTCACCCATCCGTGGTGAAAAAGCTGCGGAGTATTGCGGCGCCATGTTTGTGTGTGCGCTTTCATCAGGGACAGGCGGATGAGGTGTTGATGGGGTGGCGGAGGAAGATTTCTCAATTGGATGTTGGCCATGAGAAGAAGGAACGGAGATCTGCGAAGCCCGTGAAGCAGGAGAGAGTGACAAGTAGGGAGAAGAGTCTAGAGCAGCAACTACGACAAATGGAGGAACTCCTAGCAAGAATGCAAGAGCGACTCGACAGTCAAGATCAACCCCGCAGTCAAACCTTCGAGGATAAAGAAGCGGAAGAACGCAAACGCAAGAAGAAGCAAGAGAAAGAACGACTCGCAAAAGAAAAAGAAAAAGCAGAACAAGACGCAAAACAACAGCGTGAACGCGAGCGCCGGGAACAAACTGAACGACTCCGCCAACAAGCTCAGAGAAGAAAAGAGGAAGCTGAGCGTCTAGCGCGCGAAAAAGCCCGAAAGGAAAGACTAGAATGGGATCTCCTCTGGCAAAAATACCAAGATCGCTGGACAGCCTTCAAGGCCTCACCTTCCAAAAACGCCAGCGATATTCCCTGGCCTGTCAAAACTTGTGGTCAAGAAGTTCATTTTTTGGATGTTAAGGAGTTTTATGAGAAAGCAGCGAGGAAGGAAAAGGGGAAAGAGTTTGTGAAGGCGATGAAGAAGGAGAGTTTGAGGTGGCATCCTAATTGTCCGAGTTCGGTGAGGAGATTGGAGGGGCTTGTGATTGGGAAGACGGAGGGGGACTGGATTGAGACTGTTGTTAGGGTTTTGACGGGGTTGATTGATGAGGGGGCTGGGAAGGAGGCGGAGTGGATTTGAGACTTGAGGGAGCGCTGGAATTTCGTTTTCTTTTTGGAATTGCTTTTGTATTTGTGTGTATGTCTGGAGTTGGAGATACCCTAGGCGTATTGTGGAGTTTTTAAATTGTTGGTTATGGCGTACGAATTTTTGGGTCGGAATCTTCTTCATCTGTAAGAATAGTATCATTGGCAAGCCAATTGGAGAATGAGTTTAAAACTTTTGAGCATACAATGTTCGTGGTATTCGAAGAATGCAAAGAGTCGCAAGGAGTCGAACAAGGCATCTGGCAAGAACCAGCGGGAATGGATTCTCCCGCGGGTTGAGAAGAGAAGCTGGAAGAGCGGTATGCTGAAATAGATGAGCTCTCATACTAGACCAAGAAAACCCAAACCTGCACAACCTTGATGAAATCGCGAAAACCCCCCGAATTCGTAAGAAACCACGACCTCGGCAGAATTACTTGACATCCACAACCATGACAGGTGTGGAAATGAATACCAAACCACCAATACCGCGGAGAAACGGGAAATGGCTAACTACTGAAACCCTTACTTAAGGGTTGACGAGGAAGGTATTCCAAATCAGAGGCGCGCAAGTAAGTACAGCGTTATGGGACTTCAAATGCTTTCATCCGCGGAGCTCAGATAGCGACTGTCAGCTCGACGGCGCTTGACGGCCTTTCATGCTGACTGGTCTCATGCCGGATTTCACTCTTCACTTAAAGTCATCAAGAAATACCCAAATGCAAAATGCATATAATTCACCTATCCCCAAAAAACGCCCAGCATCGCAGCCGCGTCGCATAATAAACAAAGCCCAATCCAAGACACAGTCTCGACGCCCTTTCTCTTCTCTTCCTATGCATGCCTCTATCCAGCATCCATCTACTTATGCAACAACCTCTCCCCCTGCGCCACCTTCTCATTCCCGCCCTCAAGCAGTTCCCCCTCACTCTCATCCTCATCATCACCTATAACATGTCTCCCACTTCCACTCCCGCTCCCGCTTCCTTCCCCATCACTCTCATCCTCATACAATCTCTTCTCCCGCTCATCACCCCCCTCATCACTCTCATCTTCACTCCCCGCCGCAAACGCATCATACAATTCCCCTGCTCTCCTCTTCCCTCCCTTTCTACCAAGTTTTCCGCCGCCGTTAAGACCATCTGCTTCGTCTTCTTCCAATAAGTCGAATTCCCATTCATCGCGTGGGTTGTTGAGAAGACGCTTGCGGCGTGCCATGTATAGGTAGACTCCCAGGCCAGCGCAGAAGATGATTATTAAGCCTGCGGCGCCGTAAATCCAGAGTTGGGTTTTGGGGCCTACGTTGAAAGTTGGCAGGAAAGATGGGAGCCAGGATGAGGCTGAAGTGCTTGCTGAAGGCGCCGCTGTGGATGTGCCTGTTGGTGTGGTTTCTTCTGCTGTTGTTTCTGAGGCGGTGGGTTTGGTTGGGCGGTCGGGGTGGTCTGTTGGGTTGGACATGATGGATGAGGTTGGTGACGAGACAGAGACCGAGGTCGTGGTGCCGGCTATGCTGGTGGTGCTGGATATTACTTGGTCGTGGTTGTCGTCGTCTTCTTCAGTGGGCATGGGGAGGAGGGTTGCCTTGGAGGCGTCGATTGATTCGCCGAAGAGCTTGAGGTGCCAGTCGATGAAGGTTCCGTTGTTTTCATTTACGATTGAGTCTTTGACTATGAGAGTCCAGGTACCAATACCGGATTCGCCCCTGATTTACGTTAGAAAATCCTAAGCATATGGACTATAATTACTGACCAGTGAACGACGGACATGAATGTCCAGTCAACATAACCTTCGGCAGCTGAGTCCAGACGTCTGGTAACTGAAAGATGGCTGGTAATCTTGTCAGGACTGACAAGATCAACACTGAGGTCACCTCTTCTGGTATGCTCGACATTCATGGTAACTGTCACATGCTCCAGACGCTCGAGATTGGCTTCTTTCAACATGGCCTCTGTTACCTCGAAAGAAACAGCCAAGCCCTCATCTCCTTGTGGAATAGCCTGGTTGACATGAATCCAAGGAGAGTAGTACCAAGATTGAGGCTTGAGATTCTTGAAATCTTTGGCCGCTTCAATGGTGGCCCAAGTGTCGATTTTTCCGTATCCAAAAGTGTGGCTGAATTTCTTTCCAATAGAGGTAGTTTGCCAGTCACCAGTATCAAGGTCAATTGGTAATGCAGTTGCCATAACCAAGGATTGCATATCTCTCCAAGTAAGATCTGGGCGGATTTGAAGAACCAAAGCAAAAATGCCAGCAGCCAGCGGTGCAGCAGCTGAAGTTCCACCATGTCCAGAATAACATTGATTGGTCCCAACATCGGTGGTGTGCTAGAACTGTTAGCTAGATTCAAAAGTTCAAGATTATCAACTTACGATAGCATCTCCACTTCCACTGCTATAAGTAACCACCAATTGAGCAGAACAATGCTCGGAATAATATGGATGGAGCCCCTTTCGGTCAATGGCTCCTACTGTAATACTATAGATACTGTTTGTATACCCATCGAAATTGCAGTTGTCTTCAGCCGCGGCGCCATTACCTGACGCAAAAACGTAGATGGATCCCTTTCCACCTCTGCCATTCTGAACGGCATTTACCATGGCCCTTTTGATGAGGATTCCAGGAGCATCCATAGATCTCCCATCATCTGGCGGACCCCACGAACAGGAGTAAATCTGATTATGCTGATATGCGTAGTTCATTGCCACTGCTTCATCCGCATCCGTGATCAGTTTCGAGAGAATTCGAATTCCAGCAATCTTCGAATCGTACGCAACTCCAACACCGCAAACGTTGTTCCTGACGGCAGAAACTTCTCCTGCACAACGTGTTCCGTGTTTGTCGTCAGATAATCGAGGCTTTGGTTCGAGGGAATGGTCATTAAAATCGTAGGATCCTTCGGCAAAGTAGTTGTCCTTCAAATCATCACTGTACATATCTAGTCCATCATCAACGATTGCCACCGTAGCATTTTTGCCTGTAATCCCCTGCATCCACACATCTGAAACGTTGACATCGTGGCCAACTTGAACCGGGTTATACAAATGCCATTGCTCGTTGAATATGGGATCGGTAATTTCCAAAGCAGTTGCAATGGCGGCTTGCTTCGCAACAGCTTCGTCCACTGGAGGCGGCGCCTGGCGCTCTACCTGAGCCACATATCCTTCTGGTGGGGGTGGGATTGGACCCCTTTTCTCCATCCGGGCCTTTAACTTTTGTTTCTGGGCAAATTTGACGCCGTCGAGAGGATGGGAGCCTCCGATTTCTCGTCTCCTCCGTTTCCGTTCCTTCAACGCTGTGTGTACTACATCCTCCTCTTGCTTGTGGCACGAAAAGACATGATGATCCGCTAACTCTCCCAACTGCCCTTCGTGGGTTAAGCCCAGCTGTATCGCCACCTGCGCAGGAGGAGTATTCGAATCTAGATGAAGGACATAGTAATCTTGCGCTTCGTAGTCTCGCGGTCGAAGATTCGAGGCAGTTGCGAGGTATCCCAGACCCAGGAGGCCGAGGAACGAGTGCAACCTCATTTCGTAAAGGATTCGGAAAAGCGCAGATGGTCGGCCCCAAGAGACCTCACGATGTCGAAGTATTTAACAGAGAGAATTTAATGGTCGCGCATTGATGAAGTTACGTTTCAATGCCGTGCCCTGAATGGGTTTATTCGAGTGAGACGGGTGGAAGGTTATCGTGAGGATTGCAGCATGGTCTTTGTACAGAGGCGAGGGAACGTAGGTCGTTGGGGACAGATAGAGGACTTGAAGTGTAAATGTTTGCAGTTTTGGATTCGGAGTTGAGTGTCGAGTCTGTTTGAATAATACGGTAGGTTGCGTCTGATGCTTCGCCCAGAGCTTATGTGGCCCTTCAGAGTTTCACGAAGGCTGGAGTACCGGTACTCAGATCAGATCTCGGACAAAGCCCAAGCCCACCATGGAAGGAGAGAAGATACACCCAATGAAAAGCCGGGAGAGGATTGAGGAATCGGGCGGATTATAAAGGCTGAATGTCTCAAAGGCAAAAGTGCAATTGTATGCTGGTTTGAAGGCGTTGGATTATGGCTGCGTGGCTGAATTTCTGTTTCCTTTTCGGCCAACGTATTTTAGTCCGGAGAGGAGATGGCTTGGCGAACCCTTTACGCCTCCTGAAGGCTGAGGCAGCAGTGAGGAAACATCTGCGGATGCGCTATACCACAAATAGATTGCAGCGACGGGAAGTGCCCTTGTACCGCTGCCAAGTCGACTTCCTGTGCTACTGTGGTAAGCTACTTCGTAACTCAAGCAACCTTGCCAAATAATTGGTGGGCTGGGAACTTGTTGGTGGGTGGTGATGCCCAACCTCCTCTTAAGCTGTGATTGCACTTTGCCTCTGCTGTGTCTGCAGCAGCGGCTTCCTGCATATTTCTTCCATCACGCTCGAGGGCTAATCGAATCATGCATCTCCCCACTTGAAATTCTCAATTCTCTTTCGTGTGTGGTGCTTCACTCTTCGGCGCAAAGGCTGGCGAGACGAGAACGAGAGGCTATCCAGTGATGACGACTGACAACGAACGAACTACCTATGATCACGAACAGCTTAAAATCTCATGAATGAATCGAAATACATGTTAAAGCTGGATTCCTAGTCCTTGTGCGAAAGTCTCCAATCACGCCAGCCTCGAATTGCTACCAAAAACTCGGATCCAACGTCATTGTCGCTTCCCGAATCCAGAATCTAAGACAATGTCTTCCACAGCTCCATACTGGGGTCAGCTTCCTCCTCCAAAGGTCACTCGAGGCAATTCTATCAAACGCGACCGAGATCCCAACATGCCGGGAACCAACGGCCTTTCCATCGATACCGGCGCAAGGCCAGAGCGATTGTCTGGTCAGTCCCAGTCCCGGCACAATCGAAACTCGACCCAGACCGAAGCTCCTACAGTGTCAACCCAGAGTCCATTCGTGTCGCCCACAGCGTCAAGCTTCCGTGGCGACGGGCTGGCCCCGCGCCCTCCCTCCTTTCCGTACGGCGCATCTGCATACAATAACGATTATTTGGAGAAGAGACGGCGGCGAGAGAGCAGAAACAAGGACGATTACTATGACGAGGCCTCTCCTGTACCCCCACCAGCAGCACCAGACGCACCACGACCGCCTCCTCCAGTCAGCTACAAACAACCATACACCAATGGTTCATCTTCCAATCCGGCCCGAGCAAGGTCTACAAGACGCTCCGAGGGACCAATTAGTCCAACTCAAGCGACGCCCGAAGAATACTACCGCTCAAAACCACACGAAGATTTCTCTTCGATGGACGCTACAAGTTCGAGAAGGCCTAATAACGGCAAGGCGGCTATACGGCCGGGCGAGGAAGAATTTAGTGCCCGCAGAGCTGAGCGCAACAATACACAGAGCAGGAAGGGGTCACTATCAGAAGCAGAGGCACAACGTCGTAGAGAGTGGGCACCGGACAGGTCACCTCTACAGAGGTTAGAGCTGACGCTTGACAGCATTACAAAAGAGGAAAAGAGAGCTCGTGTTGAAGAGGCCGAACTCTTGGCGAGAGAGGCTAAAGCAGGTCGCGGTGGTGAGAAGGCCGGGAACCAGAACTCTGTGCGCTTCAGGAATCGGCCTGTGGCAAAAGCGCCGGAAAGTGGCTCAAAAGCAGAACCACAGAGCTTGCCAGAAGCTGGCCTAGTACGGAACCTGAGTGTCAAGCAAAAGGATCAATTGCAACGGAGTGGGACCGTTGAGAAGGCGCGGCCCGTTCCGTCTGAACTCCCAAAAACTTCGGCCCGGGACTTCGACTATCAGCCGAAACAAGATACTATTGACGTTGTACCAAAACAAGACAAGTCGTCCACACCACAACGCGGCCCAAGTATACGGGACCGATCCTATATCCCGGTGGCAACAGGTGCTGCTGGCGCTACAATTTCTTCCAAGCTTGGACGCAGTGGAAGCAATAAACTCAAAAAAGACCCTCCCACAGACCCGTGGCTGCATCGTCGACTCGAAGCCGAGAGCAAGTCCCACGAGGCTGCACCCCGGAGACCCTCTGTCAGTCATCCGGAGCCAATCGATGGAGGACCTTCGAGAGATACGGCATTCCGTAGCCACCCTCAATCCGCCAAAGACAAAGACCTGCCAACTTTGCCACCAGAAGCACAGAAACACACGGATTATCTTGATACTGATTCCGCAGAGGAGATGGAAATTAAACCTGTTCGACGTGGAACCTTGAGCAAAGTAGAACGATTGACTGGGCAAAAGGTACCAGCTCAAGTAGCGAGATCCATCCAGCCAGCAAGGCCTGAGCTTATGCCTGAGAACGGGGTCAATTACGGAACCGCGATTGAAGTCAGTGCCGGAAAAAGTTCCAAGCATCATGAAGTCCATCACCTACCAGATGTGTTCCATCGAAAAAACCAAGCTCTCCCTCCTGGACAGGGTGTTTATGTTCCTTCTGGTCGCCTCAGTGAATGGAAGACCGGCGGCGTTGCCTTGCTATCAGGTTCACTACTTGATCTCGAAGCTGAAGAACAGATTGAAATTGAGAAGGACAAGACATGGTGGGAAGCAGGGCACACCGGAAAACGACGAAGGAGCTCGACAAGGCAGCGAAAGGCCGAAGCATACGATGGGGAATACGATGATAGCAATGGTGAGGAATTTCTAATTTCAAGTTCGGTTGCAGAGTGTAAGGGTTGCACTGTGGGAAAGAGCAATCCTGGATTTGTTCTCAGGAGGACCCTTCGAGATGATCGCCTTAAGAATTGTGGCGGTAACAGCAGGAAAAGCAAGGGACAGTGTGTCCAACCGAAACGCAACAAGACTCATGAACTCTTTGGGGTTTTGACAGCTATATTTCCATTTACATCTCCCAAATCTAATCAGTCATCTACATTGAAACTTCATTCGCTGACTTGTCCGACGCGGGCCTTCCGCGTTCGTTCTCATATAGTTCCAACAAGATTCAAACCACCACTCTTTCTCAGAAGCGGGCCATTGCTACGATATTGTGGGATACGCCGAGAAAAACTTGGGAGCAGGATGGTACGTACGACAGGTCTAACCGAACGAGAAATTTGGAGGGGTAGCATTATGATTGTCACACAAGATGATCATTCTTCTTACGAACTTGCGCCAACCCTACGCCTATTCCTCCAACCGACGGAATTGTTGCCCCCACCTCCTGCACAAGTTGACGGAGAGCTAGCCTCGGAATATGTCGACCCTATAGCAGGCCTTCCGAAGATTGGACGGGACGGTAGGACTCTGTATATTCGGCCAGTCGACCACCTAGAAGAAGAGAGAGATCTTTCGAGAGAAGAAACGGATGAAGGCTTATTTGAGACTCGGAGAAGCCCGCTTGATGGAGCTACCGAAAGACAAGGCCCCAAACCTCACTATGACGGAGAAAAAGCCGGGAAATATAAAGAGGTGCGAGGCTTTCGCCTCCATGCTGAACACGGCATGACTTTCTGGAGGTTTAACATCGAAATCGAACTTCGAGATAAGCAACAAAGAGTCGCGTACCGCATCAATCGTGGCCCTGCTACCGGATTCTGGGTTCCTGCCCGTGGCGAACCTATGAACATTATGTTCCACAGCTGCAATGGCTTCAGCCACAATGTAAACCCAAACAGCTTCAGCGGGCCGGATCCAATGTGGCGGGATGTTTTGAATACCCATCAGACTCAACCATTTCATGTGATGCTTGGAGGTGGAGACCAAATCTACAATGATGCTGTCATGGAGGACACAAGTATCTTCAAAGAGTGGATCGAAATGGACAACCGTCATCACAAAGAAGAAGCGCCCTTTACTCCAGAGCTTCAGAATGAACTTGAAACCTTCTATCTCAACCGATACTGCATGTGGTTCTCGCAGGGATTGTTCGGCCTCGCCGCATCACAAATCCCAATGATCAACATCTACGATGATCACGATATCATTGATGGGTACGGCTCATATCCTGATCATTATATGTGCTCGCCTGTCATGTCTGGTCTTGGAGCGATCGCATTCAAATACTACATGTTGTTTCAACATCAGAGCAGCATCGATGAAGGCGAGGAAGCGGAACCGAGCTGGATCTTAGGGACACAACCGGGGAAGTACATAGGAGAACTCAGTCGAAGCGTCTTCACAAACCTTGGGACGGGTATCGCATTTCTTGGCCTAGATTGTCGAACTGAAAGGATGAACGATGAGGTCGTAGCTGCAGAGACGTACTACAAGGTATTTGATCGGCTTGAGAAAGAACTTATCAAGGGAGATACCAAGCATCTAATTGTGCTCGTGGGCATTCCTGTGGCATACCCAAGAATGGTCTGGTTGGAAAACCTGTAAGTGTTGTAAAGTCTTCATAAGGTGCTCTACTAACATACTAACAGCCTCACTTCGAGAGCCATGGAGCCTGTCAAAGCCTTGAGCCGAACCGGAATTCTTGGAAAGAACTTTCTCAACCATTTCGATGGCGGTGTTGAGATTCTAGACGACCTAGATGATCACTGGACAGCCAAACACCACAAAGAGGAGAGAAATTTCCTTATTCAAGAGTTGCAGGACCTGGCCGCCGAGAAGTCCGTTCGAGTCACTATTCTTGGGTACGTCTCCTGGCCTTTTGCTCCGATCAAATGCTAACAACTTTAGGGGTGACGTGCATCTCGGTGCCATTGGGCAATTCTATTCCAATCCCAAGTACGGAATTCCCAAAGATCGTGACCACCGTTACATGCCGAATGTCATTTCTTCCGCCATCGTCAATGCACCTCCCCCGGATTCAGTTGCCGATCTTCTCAACAAACGAAACAAGGTTCATCATCTTGATAAAGATACTGACGAAGATATGATCCCCATTTTCACACACGATACGAACGGGAAGCCGAGAAATAATAAACGTCTGTTGAATCGGAGGAATTGGTGTCAAATCAAACTTTATAACCCAGAGCTGTCTCCGCCTCCTACTCCTCAAACGGATGGAAGCCCAAGCCCACCGCCGGAGAAGATGGGCATTTTCCGTCGCTTGTCCACTACCCGTGGACCTAGTTACCGCCCAGATGCTTCAGCACCACCGCTCTCGAGTGCTGGGTTCTTCAATCGCCGTCCATCTAGTTCACGCCGGGCTTCTACGGATTCTGGGCGTCCTGGTGTGTTGACGAGAACTTTGTCGTTGACACGAAAAGACTTCACTCCTGGTAGTCTGTTCCGCAGAAGCAGCAAACGAAAGCAGGACAGTGGCGGTATCAATGGCTATGAAGACGATACCGAGGACGATGATTCACAATACGAAGAGTCAAATGGAAGACCGCGCATGAGAGGTGGAAGCGGAGGTCGCGACGATGATGGCTATTTCCCCGCCATGGACTCACCCCTGGGTCGCGTAGCAACAAACCCAGTAGACAAAGCTTCCACATCAGTCGCAGGCGAAACTCCACATCAAGGTCCACCGAGAACCAAGTTCCATCGTACACCGACAGGATTATCAGCGAAACAAATCCGTCAGACTGGGACTCGGGAGATCAATCTCGAGGGTGGATTGGACATTTGTCTGTTCATGGAAGTCAGTCAAAAGGATCCGGAAGGCATCACCATGCCGTACAGACTCTTAGTCCCAGCCCTTTGGTACGAAGAGGAGCACCCTGGGGAAGCGGCTGAGCATGTTCAAACTGGCTTGAAGCGGTGGGCGAGTCTGGCGCGGAAGAAGGGGAGACCGTACTTCCGTGCTCCTCAATGATATTACTAGGTGAAAAGGACGATGAAGTTGAAGGAGAGAGAGCGAGTGTTTGAATATGAAGCGGATGACGAATGATGGCATACCCTGTTGTAAAAGTAGAGTCCGATGCTAGTACTTGTATGTATACCTTAGTTGATCTCAAAAGTAACATCACTTTTCCCCCTGGCCCCTCCCCTGTATGGAAGCTGGACTTGACCTCTGAGAGGTCATTAGTAAAGCTTAGATGAGCGATACTGGAACATTCATCACCCCTTCTCTTTCAGTAAAAGCGTATCGCAACTTAGGCGTATCAAGGCGTATCCGCATCTGCAAGTCATTCACCACGGCGTCGATCAAATCCCGAGTGTTTTCCATTTTCTGTTTCGTACCTGCATTTTCCATTTGCTTGCTAATCAACCCGCCGTTGTGCGACTGTGCACTGGCCAATTACGCGGCGCTTGTCATCTATGCAGGTTGCGAGACCTGTGTCTTGATTGGGTTTAGCGCGATTGCTTCCCCACCATTGGCGGCCGGGCTTTGAAATCATGTTTTTTTTTTGGATTTGGATTTGGGGTTGATGAGGAAGATATTGGCGATGTGTGATGTATGAATGGAGGGGGAGTGGAGGGGTATAAAGGTGGGTGTGGCTCGCTGTTGAGGAGTTTGGTTTAAATCCTGAAGCATTCAAATCATCTATACATTTCACCATCAGCCAACTTTCAAAATCATCTCAAAGTACAACACTCCCTCTCAAACTCTCCCCAAATCAAAAGAAAAGAAAGAAATAGAGAAAGAAAGATGCCCTCCTACGCAATAACAGGCGCAAACCGCGGTCTCGGCGTCCGTCCCCTTTTCCCCTCCCAACCTATTCCCCTCTTCAATTTATCTTCCCCTCTAACAAGATTCCACAGTTCGAATATATCCGCCAACTCTCCACCACCCCCCAAAACACAATCTTCGCCCTAGTCCGCACACCCTCCACCTCCCACGCCCTCAACAGCCTCGCCGCCTCGCACCCAAATATCCACGTTCTCCAAGGCGATATCACGAATATCGAGCAGTTGAAGAAAGCAGCTGAGGAAATTGAGAAGGTAGTTGGGGAGCAGGGCTTGGATGTTTTGGTTAATAATGCGGGGTTTGTGGAGGGGCAGACGGCGGGGTTGGTTCCTAGTGTGCTGAGTGAGGAGGGGAATGTTGAGATGGTTGTTAAGAGTTTTAATATGAGTTTTGAGACGAATGTTTTGGGTGCTATTTATGGTATGTTCCCCTTTTTTCCCCCCTTCTTATCGAAAGTAAAAGCAAATTGAAGACAAGGAAGAGGATGCGATGCTGATGATGATATTGCAGTAACGAACGCACTCCTACCGCTAATACTCAAGGGCAAAGAGAAGAAGATCGTACATATCAGTACGGGCATGGCGGATACGGACTTAGTGCTCAAGGCCGGCGTGTCTTATGCGGTGCCTTATAGCGCGAGTAAGGCGGCGTTGAATCTAGTTGTTGCGAAGTATGCGGCGGAGTTGGGTCCGAAGGGGGTTAAGGTGTTGGCGCTGAGTCCGGGGTGGGTTGATACTGATGAGGGTGAAGGTTGGTGATTCTCTTCTTTTCTCTTGCTCTGTTTGGAGAGAGAGATGGAATAGTGACTAATGAGAAAAACAGCAACCCCCGAATCAAAAGGAGCAGTCGAGTTCATGGCTAGTCTCTTCAGGAATGTAAAGCCGGATTTGAAGGGCAGGATTATGCCGGAGGAGAGTGTCAGGGATCAGTTGGATGTTATTGGGAGGTTTGGGGAGGAGAGCAGTGGGAGGATGGTTAGTCAGCATGGGGATGGGAATTGGTTTTAGGGGTTGGAATTGAATGGTCTACTCATCGATGGAGGCAAATGGTTATGAAAATTGGACAGTGATTAGCTGTGCTTTTAGGGCTTTGTTTTCGTATTAATGTTTAAGTCATGTCATCAAACATTCGGCAGTACTGCTCGCTTTCCGAAAGTTTAAACTCGATGGCGGTCTTGCATATCTTTCCATTTACCTGTCTGCATAGCAGTATGAGATGTACCTGTATGAAAATTGAAAGTTTCTTGAACAAGTGAGAACCTGACGTAACATTATCATGCCCCTCTCTCCAGGCGCCAGTGCCGCGTGGTAATGTCTTGGTATATGCACCCCACATACTGGGTGACTCACACTAAATGGCTCTTGCATACACGGTATCAAGAAGCACATTGGTTGGCTACACGATAATTCCAAGGGCGTACAGTAACAGGCAGTTAATACCGACCGCTCCAAAATAGGAAGGAAATCCCTCCATAAGTTGACTCCCCGTGAAACTTGTATAAGAAGTCTATTTGCTGCGAGGAAAGAGTATCGATTTTGTGTTTCTTTAATTACAATTTCGTTTACTCGACCTTCGCGCCAGCACCTGTCATAAATTTAGCTTAGGAAGACATGTCGATATCAGAGAGAGGACTTCAGATTGCGTCGCATCTCGACATCCCGTGGCGTTATGCTTCATCCAGCGCTTATGATCCAAAGACAAATCCAGACGGAATAGTCGCCTTCTCCGCTGCCGAAAATGTCAGTCCTTCATTCCAAGTCCCCTTTCAGGTTTTCAAGCTCTAATGATAATTGTCAATAGTTGCTCGTACAAGATGAACTTGAGAAATTTGCCGAGAATGTAAGTTATTTTGTATGTATATGGTATGTGAGAATGACGCTGAACTTGGAGCTTTTCAGATTCGTATGACCGCTGAAACCTTCCGATACGGTTTCGCCCCAGTAATAGTACAACGTTTTTCCAAGGCCCTCGCTCAGTATTTCAATGAATACTTCAATCCATACACGCCGTTGACTGAAGATGAAATCCTAGTTGGCAATACAGCGACTGCGCTTAACGGTATGAACCTTGCGCTCGCTCTTATGTCAAGTCACTAACTCAACCCTAGAAACGCTTGCGTTCGCGTTTGCCAATGCGGGAGATGGTATCCTTACTACCACACCCGTGTACGGCCGCTATGAACTTGATTTTGGGCTAAGAGCTGGAGTGAAAATGGTCTATGCCGAGACAGAAGCAAAGAGCGGGTTTCAGCCCGACGTGATTGATACACTAGAGAAAGCTTTTGTGAACGCAGCGAGCAACGGGATTAACGTAAAAGTATTGTTGATCATCAACCCACATAACCCACTAGGTAAGCCTGGACCCAACTTCCCTAACAATCCGTATATTAAAGCCAAATCATCACAGGACGCTGCTACCCCCGCGCAACCCTTCTAGCGCTCATGAGATTCTGCCAAACCCACCAAATCCACCTCATCAGCGACGAAATCTTCGCCTGCTCAGTCTTTGATTCCAACGAACCAGATACCGTACCCTTTACCTCCCTCCTCTCCATCAACACCGAAGGACTAATTGACCCCTCGCTTTGCCATGTAATCTACGCCATGAGTAAAGATTTCGGGTCCGCTGCTCTGCGACTCGGTGCTATCGTAACAAGGAACAAGCTTCTCAAAAAGGTCTTTGAGGTAGAAGTACAGTTTCATGAACCAGCGAGTCCGTCGCTGGTTCTTGCTACTGCTATGCTTTCGGATAGGGAGTGGTGTCATGGATTCCTGAAATTATCTCAGGAGAGACTTGCTGCTGCGTTTCGGCACGTAACGAATGGGATGAAGGAAATGGGGGTGGAGTATTTGCCGGGATCGAATGCTGGGTTCTTTGTTTGGGTTGATCTTTCGCCGTATTTGCCTGAGGAAGGGACGGATCGGGAACGTGAGTTCCAACTGGCGCAGAAATTGGTTGATGGGAATGTTTTTCTTCATCCTGGGGAAGAGCATTCGGTGGATGTGGGGTGGTTCCGGTTTGTGTATAGTACGAGGCCGGAGGTTGTGACTGAGGGGTTGAAAAGGTAAGGTTATACCCTTTTGATAGCATTCAATAGCAATGATCCGCTAACATATATGAATAGGTTGGAGAGTGTATTAAAGTCGTCAGCCTGAATTAATGTAAATGGGACATTAACCAAGGTTCATGTCAATATCTAGCAAAGAAACCTTTCTAATTAATGTTAAAATGTGATCATGGCGAGGGACATTCGTGATGAAGTCGAGAGACTTACGAGGTGACATTGTTCCCTTTTCTTCTAGCTTCAGTGTCTATGTCCGCCAGCGATCTGCAGCTGAAAGCACAAAGCAACGATAGGCACCTCAACTGCGAGAATCTTTATGCTCTCAAAATTCTCCGCTTTCAAAGACAGCAACGTAAGAAAAAAGGCAGGTAATTGGCCCCCGGGTTGCAACTATCCCTTACGTTGAGAAGCAATGCTGAAATTTCAGCTTCAACACATAGCTTAGATCACCAGTAAACTTACTCAGACATGGGAGAACGGAAAACGCTCGACGCTTCTGAACGCAAGTAAGCAGAACACCACAACATCTCAATAACCATCAAAATCTGAATCCACTTCCAAATCAGCACCAAGAGAGATATCTCGATCAAAAATACCCATATATTTTCCAAAATCCTATCACCACTCCATCCCTCACCTCCCATCATCCCCACTCTTCCCCCCAAACCTCCCCCCAATACCCCCAAACCCACTCATATCCCTCCTAAAAAACTTCCCAATACTCTTTAAATTCCCCTCAACACTCGCCTTAGCCTCCTCATTCAAACTCGGACTCCCCGTGCCCATCCGATCAACCCCATCCCTCGCCGCACTAAAAAGCTTCTCCCCGAACCCCGCAGCATCAAACTTCGCCGGGCCCGGAATCCCACTTATACCCAGGCCGCTACTTCCCAGTGAGGCGGAATTCATAAGGGGTGTGAGTAAAGGTGATGATTGGACTAGTTGCTCGTTACTTTTGCCGTCGCGGTGAATGCCGAAGAGTTCGACGAGTGATGGCTGATCGGCTTTTCGCACGCCTTTTAGCTCGAGGATTTTGCGGAAGTTGGTGTCGGAGCGGTCGCCGATGTGGATTAGGTAGGCTTGGACGAGACCTTCTGGGGGCGAGGGACGCACTTGGAGGGTTTTGAGGAGGGGATCTAGGCGGGTCATGGCGAGGTTGACGCGTTTGGTGAAGGATTGGGTTGTGCTGGCTGTTGTTGGGAGGGGGGAGTGTGTTAAGAGGTTGGTGAGGGAGGTTGTTAGGACGTATTTGTCTAGTAGCATCTTTTTCATATTAGAACTGGTTTTTTTACGAGGGGATGAGAAATATACTTGTTCAGCGCCGACTTCTGATACAGGCCGGCATTGCACGATATTGGCGATATAGTTGTTGGCAAGATACTCAACTGTGTTGTCACAGAACGCGCGTGCGTACTGCTGCTTGCTGACCACAGGCAGTATTTCCTTGGCCTGCTCGTCGACGTGCCGGAGCAGTTCAGCGACGTAGGAGGACTGGTCGCCTACGCTTTCCATCTTGCTCCAGTTCGTATTTCGCATTTCGCGCCAGGAGGAGTCGCAGGATACTTCTACTCTGTGGACTAGCGCAAGGACGGCTGCGCTGGCTACACCCATGAAAGCGTCAGATTGAGAGGATAGATCGACCTTTGAAGAGAGCTCGTTGTCGATTCGTTTTCGAATGTTCTCTTCTAGCTGTTGGGTGTTTGTATGCCAGTAGTCTGCTGTGTTGAGAACTAGGATGATGTGCTCTAGATTTGGACCGCCAGGCGTCTGGAGGAAATGTAGCAAGACTTGCTGGGCGTATACGTCCAAGTACTTGGCCAAAGTCTTCGAAAGATCCAGTAGACGTTCTCCTGTAGACAATTTAGCACATTGTGCCAGTGTAGTCTTGTAGAAGTGGAAAAGCTCAATCGAAGACGGTATGACAGCTTGAGAAGAGAACTCCTCGTCCTCTGGGAGAAGCGGTTGATTCCGGTATTTGGGTATCATAGTCGCCAATTGCTTGTCCTGAGACTCCACCCAGAGACTGAGGTATGGCTCAAAGGCCTCTGATATCGATCTGTCGAAGGTCTGTGGCTTGTCTTCCATGGAGCTGAGGGTATCAATGCTTGCTCTCGGATCATTGGCGAACCTCTTCTCCAAGCTGTGCTCGAAGTCCATCGTTTCCTGGATACAGCTCAACAGAAGATTGAGATCAATCTTCCCTCCATCCGGTCTCCTCATACTCCTTTCCAGAATCCCCTTAAAGTCATCTCTCGTACCCTCACAAAACGCATTCGCCAACACCTCATTAACCCTCCACTGCACCGGAAAGATTCCCGCATGCTCATCCTCATACGTCTTCAGCATGCGTCGAAACCAGCTATACCGCCTCCCAATATTATCCAAACTCCCCGCCTCATCATTGCCCCTAAACACCTGCCTATACTCCCTCAACTGCGTATTAACATACCAAGTAACCAGCCTCGCCCTCGCATTATCCCCCAACGCATCCATGACCGCACACGCCTCCCCCAGCACCCCCCTTTTAGCAGCAACCTCCCCCTTCGCAAACGCAATTTCAAAATCTTCACACACCTGCTCCAACAACTCCCTCTGCAGCTCCGCCACATTCCGGCTCAGCGTCGCGATCTGGTCTATGCTCCGATAACTATTGAAATGCCGCATGAGCTGCAACACCGCTTGCAGCAAACTCGCACATTCTCTATATTGTCTCGTCTTCGCTAGGCCGCGCAATTGTTCGTAGGCCGTTGTAAGCATCTGTAGACGCTTCAGAGCTGTCATTGACAGTGTGAGGTTTCGCTTCGTGCCATCTAGTCGCTTGATATCTGCTGTCATGGACGTGATGGTCTGCTCTGTTTCTATAGCTCTTGTGCGCACGGATTCGATCTTGCGGAAGAGTTGTGCGAGTTCTGCTTTGGCGGATTGCATGCGTTGGAGGCTCGAGTCGTCGCTGTAGGCTTGCGCGGAGATTTGGGAGGAGATGTTGCTTGAGAGGTCATTTTGATGGGTTTGGAGGGCGGAAGCGGTGGCGTTTATGGATTTTAGGGTGGATGGGTGGGAGAAGATGGTGTTTAGATGCTCGATTGGGTCGTAATCCACTGGGACGGCGAGGTATTAGCATGTATAAACCAGAGGGGGGAGCTTCAAGTATTGGAGCTCACCAGCATCTAGAGAAGAGGGGGCGGCTGATGCGCCGTTCATTCTGATTTCTTGTTTAGAATAGGGGCAATCAAATCAAAAGGCAAGCGTGCATTCCTTTTGAACTTCCAATGGTGGTGGTAGATTATTTTTGTGAATCTGTACGCAAGGCTTGTTGTTGTCTCGTGTTCATAAGCGGCACAATTCTAGCATTAAATTATGCAAGGCTGGTCAGCCTCGTTTCAGGGGCAAAGTCAAATTGAAAATTAAATCTTGATAGAATCATATTATTGAATAATTTATCATTAAGAGGAAATACTTCATATATACAGCTTCCCCTTCCTCACCAGAACCGTCTCCTCCATCCTCGCAAAAGCCAGCCGACCAACCTGCGCTCTCCCCTCCTCAACATCAGCAACATCGCCCAACCTAACTTTAACATCCTTTACCAGTCTCGCCTTATCCATCCCATCCATATTAACCCCCACATCCGGCATCCTAATATACGGACTCTCCTTGGCCAAACTAGAAACGTACCCCAAATAATCCGGCACAATCGTCCGCCGCGAATACACCACGCCCACAACCGCCGCTAGAAGCATGACTAGCGTCGAGAGCATGAATACGAAAAGCCAAGAATAGAACACGAAGTATACTTGAGAGTAGGTGACCAAAGTCGCGGGGACCGTAAACGCAGCTGTCTGGTTCTGAATCATAGCTGAGAGTTCCTCTGGCGTAGTGGCAGGCACAAAACTCGCGTTATTGCCACCAACCAAATTGGCTTGTATACCCTCAAACGAAGCCCCCGTAATATAGGGCGTAGAATTCCACATACTCCCATAGAAATACGCATTCAAAATCTGACCAAGTCTGTCCCCGATATCCCTTGCGTTAACTTCCTGCAAAGGCGAAGAGCCATCCGTCAACCCATACGAGTTTTCCCCCGAGATAATGGATGCCCCTGAGGTAGGGTTTAGGATATAATTCTCGACGAAATCTACTGCGCCAAGCTGTGTCGTAGAATTCTGAAGGAGCGCAGTGAGGCCTAGCATCACTTGCGGGAAGCTGAGAGGGGTGATCGTGCTGGGCATATGAGGTAGAAGTGAAGGTCGTTGCGCAATTACTTCACACATTTGCGATTCTGTATCCCGGACGCACGAAATTGACGATTCGATGTATTGCTGTGATGGCATGCAGAAGACGGATGTGATGTTGTTTAATCCGTCGTATTCTTGGTATACCAGCATACCTGGATCAAAGGTTCCACTGGCGTATTTTGAGGGCAGACAATCGGGACAGGCTTTTGGGTGGATGTAGGGAGAGGAATCACTTTCGTTGTAAGCCCCGACATCTGGGCCTTTGTAGCCGATGGCCCAGGGAGCAAACATTGATACGTCTTGAAAACTGAAAAATGGGCCTGAAGTCGATATCAGATCTGTTTTGAAAGCGGTGCCGTTGGGTAATGTTTGGCTGGTCGTGTTGATATTCCCACATGACAGTTCCATGTACGTTGATTCAACCGTGAGGGTTGTATTTCCAATCAGGATACCTGAAAGGGGAAGGCCGAAGAGTGATGAGTAAACCGGGGTGGTGTTCTTTGATATCTGGGTCCATCCCTCCGCATCTTTGGCAGCACCGGAACCCGCGATGCTAGAGTAATACGGAATCTTGACATTTCCCCAAGTATCCATAGTACTTTGCTTGATCGTCGGAGGCGAAAGAAGAGAAGCCCCAAAAAGAACCGTAAATCCAGGAAACCACTGATTCCGAAACGCGCCACTGGGTGAAGAATAACTTTGCTGTCTAGAATTGAAGTACGATACATTCGTTGTGCTCGAAGTAGGTTTTGCAGGAGTCGATAGAATGTGCAAGACAGACTGACTGCCAATTGGAGACAGCGACCAGATGATAATCAAGACGACTCCAATGGCATTGAAAGAACGTAATTGGATCTGTGTCCCGAGAGCGCTGGCTACAGTCCGACTTCCCATGAGCTGCTCTAAGGTCCCGAGAGTAGTTCCCTGTTCCAGCTTCCAAGTAGCATACTTCACGCCTGCTCGTCCAGTAATAGCAGCAAAGACAATTGGAAAGACAGTCGTCGCCTACATCACTCAATCAGTATTTCTTTCCCTTCTCGAACAAAGTGGAAAAACTCACCCCCTTAATAGCATGCTCCAAAATCCCCAACTCATACTCATCAACCTCCCTCCCATTAACCACCAACACCGCCACAATCAAAATCACAAACGGCACCGGCAACATAACCATCACGAAATCCACCGTCGAATCCCACCATCTCCACCCATCAAGTCCCTTATGCAGTGTCTGCGGGCGCGCCGGCCATGGCTTCGTATGTAAACTCTGTGGACTGATACTCTGCTGTGGACTCCCACTTCCCTTTTCCTCATCACCCTTGCCATCTAAATCCAAACTCGAAGATTCAACAGTCACAATTTCAGGCCAGTGTTTTTTGAGATCGGACATGGTGCTGCTGGCCAAGGCACTGAGAACGAGCGGCGGGGCAGCATACGTACAAGAAGCAGTTGGAGTTCAAGCTTTCTTATCTGAGATACACGCACTATGCGGATGCATATTTCAGGGTGATGAGAGGCTGTGTGCTTTGAAACCATTATAGCCGTTTGATCCATTGGGCTGGTAATGGTGGCGTTTTTCTGTATACGCAAAATCACAGAAATTGTCACAGCACAAATCCAACTTCATTGTAGAAACCAACTTGTCAACTACTGCCACTTGATAAAACCAAAACCCTTCAAATTCTCTCCCAACCCCATTTTTCTTAAAAACTGCAATTCACAACTCAATGAACTAAGAAGAAAAAAGAAGCAAAATACCTTCATCTCTCGCTCGGACCTATCCGAACAGACATGAAACCCGAACCGTGTTGGAACCTCGGGAACCTCCCCCCTCGTCGATCTGCCGGCCGCAGCACGGACACATGTTAAGGTTATCTGCTAGGCTCAGCCTGCCTCTTAAGTGTCGTATGTGAGCCTCCTGGTTGCCTCCTCTCACGGACATGATACGCGAAACTAACGAGAGGAGTCTCAATGGGCTGTGCGCTATGCGGGAGCTGATCAGGTGGCTGTGCTGATCATTTATTGATAGCGGAGCGGGTAGATGAAAGCTTGAGATGGTTGTGAATCGACGGATGGACGGATGGTGTTTTGGGGTTGATGTTTGGATGTTTGTGAGGGGAAGAAGTGGAGGGTTGTTTTGGAGGTGAGGTTGAGGATTGGTGTGGCTTGAGCGGGGTTTCAATTGTGGCTGGTGAGTGCCGTCTCCAAAAGGGTGGGCTTCAAATCCGTTTTTCGCAACAGGTGGGTATTATTATTCCACAAGAATATGCTTGTTGCGATATGTGAGAAAGTCAGATGTTCACTTATGCCCCATGCTGCTCATATTTATTATAATTTAAGAAATTATCATTAATCTACGCCCGCATCTCAAATCCATCAATATAAACGCCATAATTATCCCTCATAAAATCATAACCGCTCAATTTGCCCCCAAATTTTAATCAGAAAGTCACGACCCGTTTTCGTCAAATGCCCGCCCAAGCAATCAAGCAACTCCAAAGAAAGCCTTAACCCTCCTCCCCAACTCCTTCGCCATCGCATTCCTACCCTCCCTCGTCCTCTGCACCGCATCCTTATTCTCCTGCGCTCTCCTCAACAAATACTTCATGCACTCCCCCGTAGTCCCCCAAACCAAATACTTATACGCCTGCGGAATATCAACTTTCATCTCCCCAGCCTCGGCTTTTCCTGCTTGCACGAGCTCGCAGCTTACTTCATCAGCCATGCCTTGAAGTTGTGCATACACCAATTCCGTCTGCTCTTGACCGTTCTTCACTTGTTCTGTGCGAAGCGCTTGGATCTTACGGAAGGATGTATGATTGTGACCAGCGAGCACGACGTTAATGGCCGGGAACTCCGTCTCGCCTGCCGCAGGTCGCAATACAGGGCCGTAAGTTCTCTGTGCCAGACTGGCAGCGATGCCGTTGTAGCAGTCATCGGTGTCGGCTTTGGTGTCGTGGATGAGATGGCGGGGATCAGAGCCGATGTATGCGCCTCGAACTAACTTGACGCCGAGCGTGAAGCCGTCTTTTTGAGCAGCAGCGAGATGGGAAGCTAAGACTGAGGGTGCGGATTTGAGGTATGCTTGATATGTGCCATATACGACAGCTTTCCCGGGTGTTTGCTTGTTGTATTTCCGCATGTAGTCCAAAGTCCACATATCAATGCCTGGCTGAACCGCAGCTTGCTCGGCATCGATCAACAGACGGATATCTCGGGAAGCTGCCAGGTCGCAGATTGAATCGATGGCTTCCTTCAGGGCTGGCGAGGGCTTGTTCTGGTGGCTGAGATCGTAGAGTGCTTGGCTGCCTGCTCCGGTAAACTTGACAGCTACGAAATCGCCAGGGCTGGTTATCCGGATGGTCTCTAGAGTGCCTTGTGCCCAGGGGGTAATTTCGGTCCTTATGGAAGCCTCATCCTCCCCACATGATTGCAAGCTGCCGGCTTGTTTCTCGTTCAGCACTACTTCCTTTGCGTAGCAAAGGATGACGCCCTTGAACCCGATCGTCTTCAAGCCATCCACTGTCTTTCTGACCTCGGCAGCGTTCTCTCCGGCGCAGAATTGGCGGTAGAAGGTCTTCTTAAGGAAGTAGCGAAGGAGGGGGTTGGTATCTGGAGAGAGTATTGGTGATTGTGAGTGAGCGAGTGTGGACATGATAGCCAGTGAAGGTGTAAGGAGAAGCTGCAGAGCGTTAAGTTAGCACATTGCTTAGGAGAATAGCTTCAACCTTACCTTGGAAGATGATATCGACGTTATCGCCAGAGATCTGAGAACAGAATTGAGAGGAAGTATCGACAGGGGGGCGATCTTAGGCATGGTGGAAGGAGGATGTGAAAGAATACTTTCAGATAACGACAGTCTTTCTGTGGAGTGGTTTCCGGCAACATAGGAAGATTGACGAGGAAAGGTACGAGAGGAAAGACATCTTGAAGGAATAAAAATCATAGAAAGTTTGCTGCTTTGAAGACGCAGTGAATTCTTTGTTGATCCCGCCATGGTGAATCTGAAGACCCAAGTGAATCTTCGGATCGATATGGAAAGCAGTGAGTGCAATGAAAGTGGAACGATATTTGGAAGGAAATCTGAGGGAACACAAGAATACTTCAATACTTTTAATATTACATCAACATCGTCAACACAGCGATTTCGGCGCTGCAGTCATACTCTGTTGAGGAGGGGCAATCCAGGATAGATACCAGATACGGTCATATCATTATGGAGCTTATCTTGAGCCGACGGCACCCGTTCTTTGTCTTCTCATTCGCCCCGCGCTTGAACTGGCCCAGGCCAATTGAGCATTCTGGTTGGTCCGGGGAAGGATGGGAGATAAATTGAAGCATCCCCTCAAAACGTTATTACACCACAGGATATCATCAGTCGATTCATTCAGGTCCCACTTCCTCTTCGGCTCTCCGCCTGCGTCGCCCTCGAAGCATAAAGTCCACGTAACCCGGCGTCCGACCTTTTGCGGCTCCCAGTAGATCTTGTGAGAGGCCATACACCAGTCCGATAGCCAATCCAGTTTTCGCCGTTCTCGCTGCCGTCGCGACAGGGAATCGGTCTATGGTAATTAGTCGGCGAAAGGTGGAGTGTCAAAGAAGGAAGGAAGGAACCACATACTCCATAGGCTGAAAGACCCAGACACAACCAAACTTGCCATGACCGTATTAACAAAATCCTTGGTCCTCCTGTACCGATCAAACAATTCCTCTATAGCAAAAAACCCCGCCGTCCAAAAGCTGATCCGCGCACCCATTTTCAACCCTTCCTTGACCCCTCCCAACGCCATATTGTAATTCTTGCTCTTGTGATAGAAATACCATCCCGCCTGCGACGTAGGCAATCTATGCGCATTCTCAGCGCGGAACCGTAATCCAGCTTGTTGAGCACCATGTGATAAACCCAGCGCTCCGCCAGCCATGAAAGACAGCGTTGTCCCTAGAAGAAGGCGGACGGGAAAGGGGATCGAGAGACGAGCTTCGGCTTTTGCCTTTTGCGCCCGCTCCAGACGGAGTTGCAGTTGCTGCTCGTTCCATAGCTTCTCTGCTTCTTCGCGTTCAGCTTGAGACGCCATGACGGCGGTGATGAGGGGACGTTGGATCGATGCAAGGCTGCGGCCAGCCAAATGTCTCACAAAGAGTTTGCGCCTCGCTCGCACCGCACGTGAACCAGTTCCGTTTTCGCGATTCTGACAGGGGTGGGGTATTATTTGAATCTTGAACGCAGCCTCGTCAGTGCTCTTCACCACACGCTCACAATCACGATAACAATCACGGTCGTTTTTAAGATGGTATATTTCCCCCCTTCTGACATGTCCTAAGGGTATAAGACTGATATTGTGTGTAAACAGGCAAAATCAGACGACATTGACCCCTCCTCTTGGACACTCCGCTTCAAGCACACCAAACACACCATCCTCCTCTTCATCGACCCGCTCACTCCCTTTCCCTCCATAATCACCACCCTCCTCACCACCCTCCGCGAACGCTACCCCTCAGGCCTCCCGACTTCCCCCACACCCCTCAAAATCCCAGACGATATCCTGGACGTCTCGCTCGGTGTGCCCGTCGATCAACATGATGTCAGTAAGGGCTGGGTGGAATTGGATACGGGAGGGTTGGATCAGACGCCTATGGGTCTGGGGTTGAAGGATGGGGGCATGGTCGCGTTTGCGTTCTCGAGTGGTGAGGATAATAAGGATGTTAGGCCGGAGTTTGTGGTGGAGTTTAGTGATGAGGCGGCGCTTTATCCTGAGGAGGAATGATACTGTACTGGGTGGGCATATATGGGCGTTTGGAGAGGCGTGTATTGGCTGATTTGCATTGTGGAATGGGACTATGAGAAGGAAATAATGTCGCTAGAGGTAAGTTATGAGAGTTTACACGAGCCCAAAATGATTTATGATTGCTCTATTTATGATATGGACTAATAATACAAGGCGGTGCGCAAATAAGCTGATTGCTCCTCAACGATCCAAAGTTGGTCCTAAATTTTCTCACGAACAGCAGAAACTTTTGTGGATATCAATAATACCGCCCATGAACACACACTTTTGCCCCCCAGATCCCATACCTTTTTGCCCTTTGGCATCTAATCCCATTTCTTGCTATTCGCGCTGTAATCGTCTAACCCAGCCATTTTGCTGCCATCCTCTAAGACATCTTCGGTTTTTCTAACTTCAGCAAAAACAAATGGGTATATCAAGTCGCAAACCAGAGCCGTTCCCCAAAGAAAGATGCCAAATGGAGACATGAAATACTCATGAGCTTCCCTCCACAAATACCACATGCATCCATAATTGAGATATAACCCAATCAACGAGCCCGAAGCTCTCGTTTTTCCCCTCATTAGCAAGTAACAACCAACAGCGCGTCCTCTTAAACTCACCAAATCCCCCAACTCACACCCCCCGTATGCCTCCTAATAAACAATTGCCCAAGACTAGCAGCACTCAAATAAGCCTGACTAACCGCCGCGCTCCAAAACCCCAACTCCGTCGTATCGGCCCCCAACTTCCCAAAATAATACTTCCCCTCCTTCCTCCCCATCTCATTCTCAATCCACCACTTCGCGCTCGCCCAATGGCCCATAACACACCAAAGCAGCATAACCCAAAAAATCTTCCCCAGATTCCGACTCACAACCGGCGCGTGATTCCACTCATTATGTCCATACCTCAGAATCCCAACTACCATACCGCAGTCTAGCAGACACCAGATTGCGAAGACGAATTTCTCGAGCGGAGCCTCGGCGACGTAGAATGCGTACACGAGTTCCCAGGCGAAGTTGTAGGCGAGTGCGAAGAGGGGCATGCCGTAGGATTGTGTGCGGAAGGAGGACAGGGTGAGTAGGATGTAGCAGAGTGTCCAGAGGGAGCCGCCGATTTGGAGGAGGGTGTTTGTTAGGGGGAGGAAGAGGGGGGAGACGTGGGGTGGGGGGATGTCGGAGGAGCCCATTTTCGGTGTTGGTATGAGGTTGTGTATGAAAGAGAAGGTTGAGTTGGGGTTGTGAAAGATGTCGTTGAAAATATACTTTTTATTTTTGTCTCACCTTGCTTTTGAAGCTCCAATTTTTTGCCAGCACCCTTGCAAAGCCACCCAGGCATCAGAGATACTCAAGGCAACAGTCCTGAAGCTATATCAAAAGAAATCATACCTATTAAGAAATAAAATCTCTTCTTCAATATAAAATATTCCAATGGGAAGCTTACCCTGATATCATATGCATTTATTCCAGGGGCCCTGTAAGCCATGCAAGGGGAGCTTCAATCACACCTCGGCAACCGGCTTCCCCAGATTTCGGCCGCTGAAAATGCCCCGCCGCCTCACTAATCAACGACATCAAGAAAGCCCAAATGGAAACCAATGCCTCTCCAGCCTCCAAACTTCTCATTATTGAGAAGATCCCTTTCCGATAACATATTTATCCTCTCCTTACAGCCATCTGCTCGCCGAAGTATCAGCATTTTAAGCTCACAGACCTTGAGATCTTCCACGTTTAGAGGAAGAGGGGTAGCATTCTATAAGTACAAAAGAGTCATGCCTCCTCCACGCCCAGAACTAGAAAAACAATACATGTCCTCAAACAGCAAGCCAAAAAAGGAAATCGCAGAGCCAAGGCCGAGCGCAAGGTCCGCGGTCACATTCATTGTTCCTCAACTTTCATCCTAACAACCCAACCAGTATCCTCCTCATCTCCCCTACCAACGAAATCCTCCTACTTCACCGCGTCCAAACTTCCAAGGCTTTTCCCTCTGCACACGTCTTCCCTGGTGGTAATTTATCTGCGTCTCAAGATGGGGATATCCCGGGGCCGAAGGATGAGGGGAGGCATGTAGATGGGGAGGCGTATAGGATGGGTGCTGTTAGGGAGACGTTTGAAGAGAGTGGGATTTTGCTTGCTAAGAAGGGAGATGGGAGTTTATTAGAAGTTGAAGAAAGCGTTCGAGAAAAAGCGAGGAAGGAAATTCATGCTGGGAAGCTGAAGTTTGGGGAGTGGGTTAAAGAACAAGGAGGTGTTGTTGATTTAGGTATGAATTATCCCTCTTTCAAAAACTTTATGAGATGAGAAACTAACATGAAAAAAGAATCATTACACCCCTTCACACGCTGGATAACACCACCGAACCTACCACGGCGGTTTACAACGCAGATGTACATATATTTCCTACCCCTAACCCAAACATCAGCCGCGAACATAACGTCCAAATCCACCATCCCGGTCCCAACATCCGATGGAGGTGTAGAACACACCGCCGCTCTATTCGCCTCCTGCCAATCCTGGCTCTCTCAAGCCCGTCGCGGCGACATAATCCTCTTCCCCCCACAATTCTACCTCATGTACCTCCTCTCCTCCTTCCTCACACCTTCCCCTCAGCTTTCTACACAGGAGTTGCAAGGGCAAAGAGATAAAGTAATCACCTTCTTAGAAGGGGACGGAGACGGAAAAGGAATACAATGGAAAGACAAAGTAATGAGTCCCGTCGGACTCATGATGCGGAAAAGTGACGGGAGGAGCGTGTTGGCGCTTGATAAGTCGGGCTTGGAACTTGAGGGGAGTGGGAGGGGTGGGGATTCGGAAAGGGTTGTGCTTGTGAAGTTTAGCAAGGAGGGGCCGAGGGATGTGGAGGTTAGGGGGAGGAGGGAGGTTTTGGAGGAGGAGAGGGGGGGGAAGTTGTAGGTTGTTGGTATTTAGAGTCATACGTGTAGAATTTAGATTGGGGGTATGGCTTGAATAGAGAGGGATTAATTTGAATGGGTTTTGCGTTGTTGGTTTTTTGAGGTATTGCAAGTTTCCTGACTGCTGTTTATTGCTTGATGTTCTAGTCCATGGTTCATGATCTGCGTATTTCCGCTTTTCCATCTTCTCATCCAAGAGATCGCCTCCGCTATCTCAAAGTTCAAGTCTGACTGAGGCATTCCTGAAATAAATATTATTTTCTTTCCGTTATCTTTCGTGAATCACACATCTTTTGCACTGTCAATTTCTACCTAAGTCCAAATCTAAATTAGCTGAAAATCGCAGAGTTAGAATTGTATCTCAGACTCGGCCATCCCCGTCCATAGTACGCAGTTCCTTCACCCGGCGTTCCAAACTTGCGTATCTTCCCCAAGTATTTCATTCGTTAGATCAAATTAACTTTAAATTTGTATAGACACAATATACCCCGCTTCCACCTCCGAATTTCCCACACATCACCACCCCCTTCCAAGAACCAATTAACGTTTCACTGGATTCCCATGATTCATCCTTATCCCCCTCGGAACAGCCCCCCTCCGCCTCCTCACCCCCAAAAGCCACATATACAACCCCTCCCCCTGCTCCTCCCCAAGCATCTCCTTCCATTTCCCGCACGTTCTGCTATATATATTTGGACCGAATCCTTCGAGCTTGGCCGCCATTGTTTTGGCTTCCTCAGGTCCGTAGCCAAAATTTGTGGTGAGCACTGCGAGGAACCATTCTTGGCATTCGGCGTGCGTCCATTTCCATTGGGGCGTGGAGGATGCGAGGATTGGCGGGCGTGTTTGTGTTTGGGGAGGAGGAGCTTGCTTGATGGGAGTTTTGGTGGTGGTGTAGGATTCTTCGTACCGTGGAGGTGCGGATGGATTTTTTTGAGGTTTTGTTTTGTTCCAGGGAGCTAAAGTTTTGAGGGTTGATAGCCATGTCATCTTTGGTGCTTTGGTTTGGATTTCCGATTACCACTAGGCTATGAACTCTGTTTTTGAGGTGGAAATGATGGATGACTCAAGGCAAGTGCATTTGTAAAACAAAATTCCGCTATGGAGATACGTATCTATTTCGTCATGTCTAATCCTGTGACCCGAAGGTTGGCGGGGCCTATTTTAGATCCCGGTATCTTCGCTTTCGACTAGCGCATGTCGATTTGATTTTAAAATTTAGCCGTTAAGTAGGTTTAACTCTTTACTAATACTGCGATAGTGCGTCAATGACATCAAGTTTCATCATTGATACTCGAAATACCTCGAGATTTCGAAATCTCACTCGCTTAATTCAGGGGCTGCGAGGTTCCCGCCATTATATCCGAATCACCTATCCATAACGGGAGAAATAACCGTGACCCATTTTCATCGTTGTTTTCTCAGAAAAAGAGCGCAATATAAATGACCACTCTACGCATGCCGCACTGATTCCCGGTCATTTTCTCTAGATCTACGTGATGATTTATGAAATCCCTATTCTCAAGACCACTACCTGGCGGCGAAAATCTGGGCTGGACACTGAAGCAATGGCTGTTGGAGCTTCGATTGCGGAGTCTTGCATGATTCATAGTTAGAATTCAAGTGATTGCGCAGGCGTCGCAAAAGCAGCCATCGAGGCTGGAGAGAAGAGAGTGCCCGCCGGCGGTCCAAACGGTCTTGAAGAAAGTATTGCACACGATTGGGTATGATTTCTTATTCAAAGGGTAGGTGCAGCTTTGAATAATAAATTACCCGGTATATTTTCGGTCGATCTGATGCGAGTATGAACGTTTTACAATCTCTTGTGTTGTGTAAAGGTTCCTTCTACTCGGGAGAAATGACAGAGAGCAGTCCTTCCCAGCGTAGGAAATTTAAATATTTAACTTGAATAAACCCTATAGCTTAACTCAATTCAACCCTTTTTGGACTTCATTCAATTCAATTCAAATTATATTTAAATATAATTTAAATAGTACTTAAATTGC
>Ga0247778_1000494_pt1 | contig 47185 bp, 38 predicted proteins | sample UWRJL049202B5_FD_179939 | JGI IMG/M metagenome (GOLD analysis project Ga0247778, IMG submission 179939) | Plant litter microbial communities from Arlington Agricultural Research Station in Wisconsin, United States - UWRJ-L049-202B-5 | ecosystem: Environmental > Terrestrial > Plant litter >... | reverse complement strand
TTAATTATGAATTTAGTTGAACTTCAAGTTTATTGGTTAGTTCTTTACTTTCATTAATTGTAGGTACAGTTTTAGGTTTAACTCAAATAAGAATTAAAAGATTATTTGCTTATAGTACTATATCACATGTAGGATTTATATTATTAGCTTTAAGTATTAATAGCATAGAATCGATCCAAGCTTTTATTTTTTACCTGATGCAATATTCAATTAGTAATTTAAATGCATTTATTATACTTCTTAGTATAGGTTTTTCTCTTTTCTATTATGTAAATAAAACGGATGAATATAAACAATTATCTGAAAAAGAAAACTCCCCTATACAACTAATAAGTCAATTAAAAGGATATTTTTATCTTAACCCTGTTTTAGCTTTAAGTTTAACCATAACAATTTTTTCTTTTGTAGGTATACCACCTCTTATAGGATTTTTTGCTAAACAGATGGTATTAAGTGCTGCTTTAGATAGTGGTTATGTATTTTTAGCTCTTGTAGCAATATTAACCAGTGTAATTAGTGCAGTTTATTATTTAAATATTATAAAACAAGTTTTTTTTGATAAACCCGAATATAAAATTTCGGACGAAATTAAAAATATTAATTTAGATGGTAATATTATACAAAATAATGTTCTAGTAAAAAAAGTAACATTTAAAGTAGATAGTATTAGATTATCTAGTCCATTAACTAACACAATATCTGTGTTATCTCTTACGATACTTCTATTTATGTTTATACCCCAAGAGTGATTAAGTATGGCTAATATATTAGCATTATTATTATTTAATCCTTAAATGTCAAGTACAACTTTTTTTTTTGTTTTTATCCCAATATTAGCTATCATATTATTAGCAGTTAATTTAGTATTTGCTCCACATAATCCTTATCAAGAAAAAGATAGTGTATTTGAATGTGGTTTTCATTCTTTTTTAGGTCAAAATAGAACACAGTTCAGTATATCTTTTTTTATTTTTGCACTTCTTTTCTTGTTGTTTGATCTAGAAATACTTTTAGTTTATCCTTATGTAGTAAGTGCATATACAAATGGTATATATGGTTTAGTGATAATGCTAATATTTTTCTTAGCTTTAACATTAGGTTTTGCTTTTGAATTAGGTAAAAACGCTTTAAAAATTGATAGTAAACAAATGTTTACTTTAAATAAGAATACTCAAGTTTCAATATCAGATATTTCATTGTCTAGTATTACAATAAAAAAAACGTAATAGAATATGGTAGTAAATAATGCTTAATATTTAAATATTAAGCATTATTTATTGTTATTTGTATAGTTATAGTATCTAATACATATACTATTTGCAATATAGTAGAGTTAGTTTTTATTTATTCTTATATACATTATTAGGTTCATTGTTTTTATTATTATCGATACTAACTATGTCATCTATAATGGAAACTGGCCTAAATGTTGTAGGCGATAGACGTGCCACATATTCCTATAGCAGCAGTTTTGGTTTATAATTAATTAGCTGTAAACTAATATATTTTAACAGGTGATAAGGAGTTATGGAAATGTAACAAAAAAGATTTAAAAATTAAATCTGTCTTTATAGATTGTTATAATATATTATAATATATTATAAGCTGTTTTAGGGTTTCTGTTATTTAAATATTAAATTAATTACAATAAATTGTAATTAATTTACTATATTAATAGAAAAAAAAAAGAAGAAATAATGTTAAACTTATATTTAAGTTTTTTTAATAGTTGTGATAGTCCTAGACCTTGAGGACTTTATTTCCAGGATAGTGCTACTCCTCAAATGGAAGGGTTAGTTGAATTACATGATAATATTATGTTTTATTTAGTTATAATTTTATTTGGTGTAGGTTGAATAATGATATCTATAGTTAGAAATTATACTAACAATAGATCACCTATATCACACAAATATCTTAATCATGGTACATTAATAGAATTAATATGAACAATTACACCCGCATTAATATTAATATTAATTGCTTTTCCTTCTTTTAAATTATTATATTTAATGGATGAAGTTAGTGATCCTGCCATGTCAGTACTAGCAGAAGGTCACCAATGATACTGAAGTTATCAGTATCCAGATTTCTTAAATGCTGATGAGGAATTTATAGAATTTGATTCGTATTTGGTACCAGAGTCGGATTTAGAAGATGGAGCATTAAGAATGTTAGAAGTGGATAACAGAGTTATACTTCCAGAGTTAACACACGTAAGATTTATTGTAACTGCGGCAGATGTTATTCATTCTTTTGCTTGTCCTGCTTTAGGTATTAAATGTGATGCTTATCCAGGTAGATTAAACCAAGTTTCTGTTCTTATTAATAGAGAAGGAACATTTTACGGTCAATGTTCAGAAATATGTGGTATTTTACACAGTTCTATGCCTATAGTTATAGAATCAGTAAGTATTGAAAAGTTTTTGTCGTGATTAGAAGAGCAATAGATATTAGTTATTTTTTTTTTTTTATTATAAAATGGTTATTGCTCTTATATTAATAGGTTACTTTGCAGATATTTACACTAAACATGAATATAGGTCAGGTTTTAGAATTAAGAGTCAAGATCATCTTGAGTCAGGCGACGACCCATTGTTAATAAAATTTGAAGGAACTATAGGATTATCTTTACATAAAAATTCTTTTAAAGGATAAATTATATAATTCAAATACGTGTAAAAAATGGTTTGAATCAATATAAAAATATACACATGCAAACGATTTTTCTTTTACAGGAGTTCCCACTACCGAAATACTGGAATTATTTATACCGACTTAATAGAATTTTATAGGTATAATGTCTTAATAATTTTTATACAAACAATGTTTATCTAATATATAATTATGCATACATAAATACTTATATAAAAATAAAAATAAATTATATATTTTTATTTTTATATAAATTACTAATTTCCTCATAGTAATGGTATGTATACCTTGAAAAAATACCTTCAAATATATATACCATTTTATGTAAATTGAGTTTGATGATGGCTCTGAATGAACGCTGTCCAAATGCTTGACACATGCTAATCGTACGTTTAATTTTATAGATGTAAAATATCATAAATATTATTAAAAGTGGTGTACAGGTGAGTATATGATATTTTGGCTGCCTTAAAGTAAGGTTAATAAATACCTTATACAATTTTTAATAAAAGAAAGGAAAGTAATTTCCGCTTTAAGAGGACAATAAATATTTCGGATAGGTAGTAATTAAGGTAATGGCTTAATTAGCTTAAAATTCCGTAGTCGAGGCTGAGAGGTCGATCGATCACATTGGGTCTGAAAAAACCCCAATACGTATAGTACAGCAGTGGGGAATATTGGTCAATAGCCTAACGGCTGAACCAGCAACTTGGGAGAATGAATAGCTTCGGCTAATTATACTTGGCTGTTTAATTTATTATATTAAATTCCAAAAGAATTTAATGTAATAGGTTATTCATTTTAACCTTATGTAATAGTAATGGTTAATTAATTTACCACTTCTATATGAGTATGAGGATTTTGGTCCTCATGGACAAGTATAAGATCGATTTTATCGAATAAAGTTCTAGATAGAATACTGATTATGACAATTTTCTGTCTATATGTCTTGACCAAAATACGTGCCAGCAGTCGCGGCAATACGTAGAAGACTAGTGTTATTCATCTTTAATAGGTTTAAAGGGTACCTAGACGGTATAATTAGTCTAAAATAAGATACGGTTATACTAGAGTTATATATGAGGAGGTGAGTATTTATGGAGTAGAGTTGAAATTTGTTGATCCCATAACGACTGGTATCGGCGAAAGCAACCTTTTATCTAATAACTGACGTTGAGGGACGAAGGCTCGGGTAACGAACAGGATTAGATACCCTAGTAGTCCAAGCAGAGAATTATGAATGCCATAGATTAGATATTTTTAGTCTATAAATGAAAGTGTAAGCATTTCACCTCAAGAGTAATGTGGCAACGCAGGAACTGAAATCATTAGACCGTTTCTGAAACCAGTAGTGAAGTATGTTATTTAATTCGTAAGTACGCGAAAAACCTTACCACAACTTGAATATTATTTTACTAATATATAAAAAAAAAATTTTTTTTTTATATACGTATTATATTACAAGCGTTGCACGGCTGTCTTCAGTTAATGTCGTGAGATATTGGTTAATTCCATTAAATTAACGGAAACCCTTGCTTTATTTGCAAATAGAAATAAAGCTGTACACCATCATAACGGATATGTTAATAGGGATCAAGACAAGTCATCATGGCCTAAATGTTGTGGGCGATAGACGTGCCACATATTCCTATACAAAATGATGCAAAAATGTGAATTTAAGCTAATCTAATAAAGTAGGATATAACAAGGATTGTAGTCTGAAATTCGACTCCATGAATAAGGAATTACTAGTAATCGTGAATCACCACGTCACGGTGAATCTAATCTCAGATAGGTACTAACTACTCGTCAGGCGCCGAAAGAAGTGTGTGCAATAAGTTTGGTCTATATTTTTTTTTATTCTAGATAATTAGTTCTAGTTATATTATGGTAGATCTTCGTATGCGTGACTTTGATTGGTGTTAAGTCGAAATACGGTTCGTGTAGTGGAAATTGCACGGGATTAATTAATATTAACAATTATATATACGTAAAGGTAACAAAATATTTTTATGCTAGATAGAGGTATTTTATTATTAATATGTGTATATATAGGAAGATTCCGTTTGTAGGTATGACGGATTGAGCTGTATATATAGTTGCATTGAATTATTTAAGGTTCAATTGCTATATTTTTTATTTCTCAATTAGATATGCAAATTTGTATATTTAAAGAGTTCAATTCTCTTTCTTTCTTTTAGTCACATATATATTTGTTTTTTTTTTAATTAGAGTAGTTTACCTTTTTTAAGTACTTTTATATTATTTTAAATAAACATATAATATATGAAAATAAAAATAATATAAAGGTAAAAAGTAAAGAAAAAGTAAAATATAAACGTAAATAATTTAAAGGGTAATATTTACGTAGGGTTTCTTAAAGTATTTAAGCTGAAGATTTATTTTTTTTTTCTTATTATAAGATAAAAAACTTTTACATATAAATTCTATAACTAGTTTTTTATTATACTCTTAAGTAAAAATATTTAAATTATATATATATGTAATATCATAATATGCTTTTAAGACAATAAATTTAGTAAAAATGTATTCTAAATTTATTAATACTTAAATTTTAAGTATTAAAAAGGAGGGTCCCTTTATTGGTAAGAAGGGTTGAACTGTAAATTCAATAGTACAAAATGCTTTAAGAGTTCGAATCTCTTGTCTCCTATTTTAATTAGCCTTTATAGCTCAATGGTAGAGCAAAATACTGTTAATATTTTGATAGATGTTCGATTCATCTTAAGGGCTTGTGCAAAAAAGCTAATAAGGTGTGTTAATTCAATTGGTAGAATATTGTGTTTCGGCCACAAAAGTTACAGGTTCAAGTCTTGTACACATCTATAAAACAGTTATTAACTATTGTATCCTCTAATTTAAATTAAATAATTATAATATATTATTTAATTTAAAAGGTAGTTAAATTTTTTTATGAGCAATATTTTTTTTTTTTTTGAACAATATTTATTTTTTTTGAGCAAGGGATTTTTTTTTAATGAGGAATATTTATTTTATTTTATTTTATAATATGAATAGTACAATAATTAGCACTTCAGCTACAGTGGCCTATGTTTCATTAGTGTCAGCTAAAAACAGTTTTATTTTTATAGGTTGCTATAATGTAATTACACTTTTTATAGCATATGGTTCTTCATCTGCTATATGTGTGTAACCAGTATATTGGTTAATTTTAAATGATTAATATATGTTCTTGGTTATACACATAAAAAAGAAAAAAAAGCATTTTTTTTTTATTATGTAATATATTGTGTAATCAAAAAGGCTGTTAGTTTTTTTTAGGAATATATTTTTTATTATATAATATGAACAGTATTTATCTTTTAAATGAAACATACAGCAATGGTTATAGAGTAGAAACTTTAGATATTTTATCTCTTATAGCTATTTTGTGTGGAATATTAGTTATTATTAGTAAAAACCCTATAGTATCAGTTTTATTCTTAATAGGTTTATTTTTAAGTATAGCTAGTTATCTTATTATATTAGGTTTAAATTTTATTGGTCTTTCATATTTATTGGTATATGTAGGTGCAGTTTCTATATTATTCCTTTTCATATTAATGTTAATTAATGTAAGAATAAGTGAATTGTTAAGTAATACTAGTAATAGTATACCTTTGGCTATATTTATATCCATATTATTTAGCTATCCTGTATATAAAATATTACCTTATTCTATAATAGTTTTTAATACTTATATACCTAAATTAAATAATATTTATGAATACTTTTTTGGTAATTTTATAAAAATGAATGGTTTAAATTTGGATAATGGTCAAATGTATTTAGTTACTAGTAAGGTTTGAGATGGTAATTTATCAGAAACTAGTCATATAACATCTATAGGTAATATAATGTATACTAGTTATAGTATTTGACTAATTTTAACTTCTATAATATTATTATTAGCTATGGTTGGTGCAATTGTAATTACAATTAAACCAAAAAATACTTCAACCGAAAATTAGAATAGTTATATTTAAACCTAATTATTATTTTTTTAAAGGAATTAGCTCAAAGGTAGAGCGACCGTTTTACACACGGCAGGTTAGGTGTTCAAATCACCTATTCCTTAATTAAACTATTTACATAAACAATATATATATTTTATACATTTAAATAAAAAATAATTTTATTGTTTCTATGTTTAAATATGTTTCAAGTTTTATAATATATACTAAAAGTATGTGAATAATAACATTATAAACTTAAAAAGTTTATAATATTATTTATTATTAAAAGAAGAAAAAGAATAAGACGATCAATGACAAATTTAACCAGAAGTCATTTTCAGGCTCATCCATTTCATTTAGTCTCACCATCACCTTGACCTATATATACATCGATCGCCTTATTAACCTTAACAACTAGTGGAGTGTTAACTATGCATGGTTTTACTAATGCAGATTATTTTTTAATGTCTGCTTTTTTAATACTTATTCTTTCGATGTCATTTTGATGACGAGATGTTATAAGTGAAGGAACATATTTAGGTAATCATACATTAGCTGTTCAAAGAGGATTAAATATGGGTGTTGCTTTATTTATAGTATCAGAAGCATTATTTTTTTTAGCTATATTTTGAGCATTCTTTCATAGTGCTTTATCTCCTACAGTAGAATTAGGAGCTCAGTGACCTCCTATGGGTATAGAAGCTATTAATCCTTTTGAGTTACCTTTACTTAATACAGTTATTTTATTATCATCAGGTGTTACTGTTACATATGCTCATCATTCTTTAATACAAGGAAATAGAAGTGGTGCTTTATATGGATTAGTAGCTACAGTATTATTAGCTATAGTGTTCACTGGTTTCCAAGGTGTAGAATATACTGTTTCTTCTTTCACTATAAGTGACGGTGCTTTTGGATCATGTTTCTATTTTGCCACGGGGTTTCATGGGCTGCACGTCTTGATAGGTACAGCTTTTATTACCGTGGGTTTGTGACGAGTGTTAGCATACCACTCTACAGATAACCATCACCTTGGTTTGGAGTCAGGTATACTATACTGACACTTTGTAGATATAGTATGATTATTTTTATTTGTCTCAATATACTATTGAGGTTCTTAATAAACATTTAAGAGGAATTCGCCTCTTTTTAATAAAATACTTTATAAAAATATTCATGTTAGATAACTCTAAATTAAAAAACAATATTATAAAAGAATTTAATATATCTTTAAATCATAATATTTATTCTTTAAATAAGGAATATTTTCACCAATTTATCAATGGTTTATATCAAGCAGAAGGTACTGCAGGTGTTTATTTTGTAAAAAAGGATAGTTTAAATGTTAAATTTCTATTTTCTATAGGGCAAAATTCTTCTGCCGAAGCACTTAATGTATTTATAAATTTGCAAAAAATATTAAATGTAGGTAGAGTTAAATTAGAATTTAGTTCAGAAGGTAAACCACACATTAGATATACAGTTTCTAACACATATGATATAGTAGGTAAAATATTGCCTTATTTTTCATTGTTATATGGCCAAAAAAAAAAGAGATTTAGCTATATTAGATAAAATTTACATATTATCTCTTATTTTAAAAACCTCTACTTCTATAAACGAGTTTATACATTTAATTTCTGCTACAAACCCGGAAGGCCAGAAACGTAATGTATCGTTGACTGAAAAATTATATATATTTAATTGTATTTCATTAACAAATTATAGTAAGTTTGAAGTAATAGAAAATAAAAAATTACCTAAACTATTTATTATAGGTCTATTTTTAGGTGATGGTAGTTTAGGGTTTGTTTTTGACTCACCCCCGTCTAGAGCTCCTAAGTTTTATGTAAAAATAGTTTTTAATTTTGCATCACAAAGTTATAATTCTTTTAATGTTCAATTATTAAATCTTATTGCAAAAAGAATGAACTTAAAGCCTCGAATTTCTAAAATACAATCTGGTATGATTGGTTTAGAATATAATGGTGAAACTGTATTTAAATATATTTTGCCTTTTTTAGCTGAACATCCAGATTGATTGTTTTGAAAAAACAATCAATTTCTTAATACCCAAGAAATAGCTATTATTTTTAAAAATAATGGTCATCTTACTAAAAAAGGATTAAAATCAATTGTTAATTTACTATATAGTAGACCAAATAAATATTTAAAACTGAAAGAGTATTGATTAAATTTAATAGATAAACGTGTATGAAAATAAAATTATTGGGGTTTTTATATTATAAGTTCGGTATAATATATATAAAGTATAATTAAACTTAATTATACTTAATTATATAAGAGATCTTAGTTTAATGGTAAAATACGAGACTTTTAATCTTTGTTATATGGGTTCGATCCCCATAGATCTTAAATATAAAAATTTAAATAAATTTTATAATTATTATATATTAAATACGAATTACCACATAGTAATGGTGGTATATACTTGAGTCTAGATACTTGAGTGTAGATACTTTAATAAGCATAGTTTATATAAAAGGATTCGAATCATTTATATTTTACCTAAAGTTTAATTAAAAGGTATTCGCTTATTATTAAATTATAATAATGATAAAAACCAAATAATAATATATATAATTAATAAACGGGCATAGTTTAATGGTAAAACCACCGTCTTCCAAACGGTTTATCTCAATTCGAATTTGAGTGCCCGTAATTTAGAGGAATTCGCCTCTTTTTTACAAATAATATTTTATGTAAATGTTCTTAAAAAAACTAAAAAAATGAGGACTTTTTAATTGTAGTTTTTTATTACTACAAATATCATATTATCTAAAAATGTATTTTGTTTTAAATATGTTATTAATTTATTTTAGAATATTATTACTTCTTTTAATACGTTTGTGATATAACGATTTACCTTAGTTTTACCTAAAATTTTGTTACCTTAAATATTATATATTTAATAACAATTTGACTTTTAGAGGTATTCGCCTCTTTTTAATTATACAATAAACATATTAACATGATAACACTTAAACTTATTTATAAGATGGTTTTAACCTTAATTACGAACTTTTTAATCTAAAATTTTTGGGTATCTCTAACTCATTATATTAGGGGGGGGGGTTGAAGTGTATTTAATAAATTTGTTCTAGACAAAAATTATTATAAAAAACTAATTTTTTGGTTAAATTTAAACTAAAGTTAAATAGTGTATAAATAGTTTAACATAATTTATTAATATATATTTAAGATAGCATAAAATTCCTATTATATTTTTCCTAATTCAATGGAAAACAAATAATTTATTACGGATTATATACGTATTTATATATGGATTGTTACCTTAATATATAATATACTTTTTAGTAATGAAAGCATACCTGAGTTATTGCTTCATCAAATAAAAAAATTCTTTTTTTATTTTTTTTTTCATACTTAAATAATAATTTAATATTATTTACATTTATCAAGGAATTAATTTAATGGATAAAGTTACTAAATTTTAGTAAAATAAAAGTTCGAATCTTTTATTCCTTTATGTTATTTATATCTATAATTTTATTATTATTATCTAATGCCGTTACAGTAAAACGAGATAAGTCTATACCTTGCAATAAAATAGCTATATTAATTATTTCAGCTTACTTTTTTTTGCTTTTTTCTTCTTTACATGTTTTCTTGCATATAGATTACAATTTGTTTAATATTTTTTTTTACTTAACAAATAAAGATATTTTTCTCTTGTTTATATCTATAATTATTATACCTATATTCTGGGCTTTTTATATAAATAAATTTGCTTTTAATTGATTAAGTTTGTTACCTGGTATATTATATTTTTTTTTTCATTTTTTTTTGTTTATTATAAATACAAGATATTTTTATAGTGATGTTTTATTAATATTAATGTTAATTAGCGGTTTAATAACTACATTTTTTGTTAGTTTATCCTTAAATAATACAAATGTTAATGACTTTAAAACTACTATTAGAATTTTTTTTTTATCTTTCTGTAGTAACCCTATTCAGTTATTAAAAAATATATTTTTTATGTTTTTAGTTGGTCTTATTATTAGAAATTCTTTATTTCAGGAAACGGGCATAAATTTTTATAATTACTCTAGTATATTAGATTATATGTTTGTTTTATATTCTAGTGTATTCGCAGTAATTATAGCAAATATTATACTAACACCTATAATTAATGCTAACTATATTGATATTTATCCTTATTATAGTCTAGAATTGATAATAACTTCGCTTTTAGACCAAATCACTTGAAAAAGTATTTTGTGTTTTATAGGTTTTGGTCTAATAGGATTTAATATAAGAATATTTCTTTTTTTACCTTGTTTAAGCTTTTTTAACAAAGGATTTATGGATTTAACTTTAATTAAATTTATCCCCACAAAAAAAACCGTATGTACTCTACGTTCAGGTTACAATCCTTTCACTATAGGTACTCTAACTGCTTATACGGTCTGGAACAGTGCTAGTCCTGAACCTATTATTGTAAATCCTAATGAATTAGATTCTCGTTATAATCCTAAATTTATTAAGAATCTACAATTTTTAATAGATAATAATTATACTTATGATTCTGATTCTAGGATATATCAATATGCAGGTGACTCTAATGATATTCCCAATAATTACTTGACATTTGTTAGGATAAGTGAATCAGATTATTATCCGGAAACTTTAGCTAAAACTAATATAAGTCTTAAAATAAATAAGAGTGGTAATTATCACTTTCATACGGCTATTAACACAGCTCATTTACCGGATTCTTATTTAGAGCATTTTGGGGTTTTATCCGGCTTAGAATTTTTAGGTAATAATGACGCGAGTGAACATTATACTACTGGTTTATTTAGTAGTTTTTTTAATAATTATTTGTTTAATAAATATTACAGTATGGTACAACAAACTGACAGTAGTGGAGGTACTTCCGATTTTAAAGGGTACTTTACTAATCTGGTAGATGTTGCTACAGGTATGAGAAGATACCTTAGCATAGACCATTTGTTTGGAGAGGCTAAGAATAAGACAGGTCATGGTTGATCTAAATCTGGTCCTCAACTACAACAATACACTAAACATAATTTAGGTGGTACAAATAATACTGTGTTTGGAATATTAATGAAAGATACACGTGTAGCTTTTTTTATTTATTGTGATAATTGACATTATAAACATGGTATGGACTTAAAAGCCGTAGGTTGAAATGGTCTTATAGGTTTCCAGTATGTAAATCGTAATTTAGTAATAATACCTCAGAGTAACACATATGAACCACAAGTTAAGCTATACAATACAAATTTCTCATCTCATGCAGAAGCTATTCATTGTATTACTAAACACATGTACGTTAATGGTGTTGTTTATGATCTAGACGGTAATTTAAATGTTATCCCTGGCAGTGGTGAATATAATCCTTTATCTGTTAGTGAAAATAAATTAGTTATATGTTCATCAGTTGAAGACCGAGAGGGTTTTGGTATTAATGTTAAAATTTCAGATATTAAAATACCTAAATCCTTAGGACCCACTCCAGGTGTTAATGATCTAAGTATCATCGATATAGCTAAACCTGTATGGATTACCACACCTAGATAATAATTTTTTATTAATTATGAATTTAGTTGAACTTCAAGTTTATTGGTTAGTTCTTTACTTTCATTAATTGTAGGTACAGTTTTAGGTTTAACTCAAATAAGAATTAAAAGATTATTTGCTTATAGTACTATATCACACGTGGGCTTCATATTTTTAGCTTCAAGTTTTTTTTTTGATAAACCCGAATATAAAATTTCGGACGAAATTAAAAATATTAATTTAGATGGTAATATTATACAAAATAATGTTCTAGTAAAAAAAGTAACATTTAAAGTAGATAGTATTAGATTATCTAGTCCATTAACTAACACAATATCTGTGTTATCTCTTACGATACTTCTATTTATGTTTATACCCCAAGAGTGATTAAGTATGGCTAATATATTAGCATTATAATATTGCCATAAATATTTCAATAAATATTTATGATAATATAAGGGTTAGTATCCTAATTGGTAAGGAACTTTCTTGTCATGAAAGTCTACGCGAGTTCGAGCCTCGTCTGACCCGGTTTTAATAAATCATATGAATAAACGAATTTCTTAGATATTTTTTTAATAAATATTATCGGAAATAAAATTTATCAGGAAAGGTTGTCATTGGTAAGACGATGCATTTGCTAAATGCCGCATGAAAATGCCTGAGAGTTCAAATCTCTTCCTCTCCGATTAAGAGTATAGTTTAATGGTAAAACCATAAACTTCAAATTTATTATTTTCCGTTCAAGTCGGGATACTCTTGTATAAGCAAAGCAAATAATTTTATTATTTACTTAAGGTTCTTTAGCTTAATTGGTGAAGCCCTTTGTTGATAACGAAGTGATTGTAGGTTCGAATCCCACAGGAATCATTTACAAAAAAAAGGGAAGTTGGTCGAGTGGTTTAAGGCAGCTGTCTTGAGTACAGCCAAATAGAAATATTTCAAGAGTTCAAATCTCTTACCTCCCGAATGATAATGTAAATTTAAATTTTCATAAATCTTTAGAGGAAATCGCCTCTTTTTAAATTTAATTAATAAACAATAATATGAAAAATGAGATAAAAATAATTCCCGTAGTTACATACAGTAATGCTTATAATGATAAGTCTAATATTAAAGAAAATAAAAGAAAATCAGGTATTTATCGTTGAAATAATTTAGTTTCAGGTAAAAGTTATGTAGGATCAAGTATAAACATAAGTCATAGACTTAGTATATATTATTCTAAAAAAGCAATGATTAACAAAATAAGTACTAGAACAAGTATTATATATAGTGCTTTATTAAAACATAATTATGATAATTTTAGTTTAGATATACTAAAATACTGTGATACAAATGTATTAATAGAAAAAGAACAATATTACTTAGATATATTAAAACCAGAATATAATATTTTAAAGGCAGCCAATAGCAGAATAGGTAGTAAACATTCATCTAAGACAAAAAATTTAATGAGTATTAAACAAAAAGGTATAAAGAACCCTTCTTTTGGTAAAAGGGTCTCACAAGAAACAAGGAATAAAATAGGAGAAAGTCTTAAATTTTATTGATTAAAAGTTGAAGTTAAACCTATAATTAAAAGACCAGAAACTAGATTAAATATGTGTTTAAGAACCGGCGGTGTAAGTGTTAAATTATATGATAAATCTGGTTATCTTGTAAAGGTTTTCCCTACTATGATAAGCACTGCTAAATATTTTGGTGTTTCAAGCAGAACTATAGGTAGAATTCCAAATAAGGGTATGTATGATAGTTTTACTTTTTAATTTGTGGAAAAAGATATTAGAATTTGAGCGTATAATTTTAATAAAGAATTAATTGAAGTATTGTATAACACTAAAGAAACATCAAAACGTTATAATATAGCTCGTAGTACTCTAAATACTTATATTAAATCCGGTAAACTATATAACAACAAGTTTTATTTTTACAAAATTAACTCTAAAAACAATCCTTATTTTAATAAAAATAATTAATAAGTTAATTATTATGTAAAACAGGTTATAGCCAAAGTGGTTAAGGCGCATTTTTTGGGTAAATGATTTCCTTGTTCGAGTCAAGGTAACCTGATATAATATATAAAGTATAAAATATACGGTCTTTCAGTTCAAATCTGGACAATCTGACAAATAGGGTTCTGTTCGATTCGTGGTGACCATGTTCGACTCATGATGACCTGATATTAATGATATTATTATTTTATTAAATAAAATTATTATTTAACAAAATCTACGGTTATTCTAGTAATGTCAATGATATCTAAGTGATGTTTCTATACTAAATAATAAGTATAAGAAAGTATATAAAGAAACTATTAGGGATGCCTGGCTATATATTAAAGAGAGTAAATATATTTAATTTGTGTATTTAAGCATCTTTGACTCGACTTATGTCGAGTTCAAGGATGGTACCCCTGACTCGACTTAGTCGAGTTCAAGTATGATACTCATGGACTCTTAGAGAAATCAATCTCTATAAACGAAGTGAACCGAAATATCTTAATAACTTCAGGAAAAGAAATCAAACGAGATTCTATGATTAGTGTGAATGAAAGTAGAAAAGCCTATATAAATATCAGTATTAAGGTACACGCTCTTATAATTAAATTAAATAATAATTATAATGATTAAAAGAAGAATTTTTTTATTCAGAATTGCTATATTATAAATGAGAATTTTAAGATGACAATTAGAAAATAAGAATTAATATTTTTAATCCACTGGTATATTAAACAAGTAAAACGGGCAAAACCTGTTTGAATATAAAGGGGAACCTTCCTCTAAGGCTAAATATAATATATAAGCGACAGCGTATAGTACGGTGAAGGAAAGGTTTGAAATAGTAGTTTTATAAGCAGCTCGAGTAAAATTTAAATAAAAAGTAAGAGCGTACCTTTGGCATAATGGGTCAGCGAGTTAATATTAGATGCGAGCAGCAATGCCCAGATAAACCAATTATGAAATAATGAATTAGTATCTAAAATTAGACCCGAAGCCTGGTGATCTTACTACAGTCAGGGTTATAAAAGCCCGAACGGGTTATCGTTGTATAGATATCCGAAGAACTGTGGTAAGTTAGTGAAAGACAACACTGACTAGGATAGCTGGTTTTCTGCGAAACCTATATAAGTAGGTAATTCAAGGTACATCATAGCAGGTACAGAACTGTGATCTCAGGCAACTTCTATTTTATTATTTTTCTTGCTTTGCACGAAAAATAAAGGATAATTTTGCATATATCGGGGAATCGTGAAGATTTTATCGGTGAGTATTCGCACTCGGAAGGGCAATGATGAATATTGAATAATCGGACATAGTACGATAAGGTTGTATGTCTAAAGGGAAACAGCCCAGAACAAGAGTTAAGGTTCCAAAATTATTGTTAAGTGAAATTAAGGAAGTTACTATCTTATACGACTAGGAAATTGGCTTAGAAGCGGTCATTTTTTGAAGATCTCGTAACAGAGCACTGGTTTAGTAAATATATATTTACTCTGATAGTAGCACCGAAAATTTAACGGATCTAAACAATATACCGACACCTTGTCCATATTTTTTAATAATAATTATTATTATATTTAATGGGGTAGCAGAACGTTGGGTAAATCTACGACTTATTCTTTTTAAGAATAATTATAAGATAACCCAAGTGAGAATGCTGACATGAGTAACGAAAAGGATAGAGGGGAAAGCCACCACCACAGAGTGGTGATGAGTACTTCGATAGTTTTACAGTATTTATTCTCGTAAAAGCGGAATTTTTTTTTCGTAATGTCTGGGATTTATTTACTAGAAGCTATGACTCCCGCCTAAAGCTTATGGTTTTTATAAAGTAACGGCCTCTAAGTTTATACCAAAAGGTTTGAATGATGAGCAAATCTTTGTTGCATAGTAACAACCTTCTTTTTATATGAAAAAATAAAGTAAAGTGAAGAAGGTTCTGGAAAAACAGCAACAGGTTATATTATTGAAAATAAACTAAAGAGATGAGCAATAATATAAGATAAGTAACCGTACCTAGAAACTACCACAAGTAAGCTAGTAGAGAATACGAAGGCGTTTGAGTGAACAATCATTAAGGAACTCGGCAAACTAACTACCGTAACTTCGGGATAAGGAGAGCCATTCCTCCTAATTAATATTAGGTAAAGAATAGGAAGCATGGAATAGTGTTGTACGACTGTTTAATTAAAACAAAGCACTCTGCAGTAAGATAATAATTCAAAGTATTGAGTGTGATTTCTGCCCGATGTCGGCTGGTTAACGGATTTTCTAAGTTGACTAATATAAGTTTGGTTTTGAAGGAAACCCCGATCAATGGCGGCCTTACCTATGAGGGTCCTAAGGTAGCGGAATACCCTGGCCGTTAAATGCGGTCTTGCATGAATGATTTAACGATACAACAGCTGTCTCAATGATTGGCTCAGTGAAATTGGAATAACTGTGCAGATACAGTTTACCTCTAGTTAGACGAGAAGACCCTATGCAGCTTTACTGTTACTAGTAATTGAATATGATATTGCTAATTTTAGTGTATAAGGTAGTAACGTAGAGGTTCGAAATTGAAACACCTTTATTTAGTATAATCATATTGGTAGATTTTCTATATCAGAGTATAGTGGCGTTCTTCACCGAATGTTAAGTAGAGTAGAATCTTTTCCTCCACTCTCCACGAATATAAAGATTAACCTAATGGGACAATTGCTAGGAGGCAGTTTATGCGGGGCACAGATCCCATAAAAAGTACCTGGGTGTATCCAAAGTTAATTTGGTAAAATTGTCATATTTTACATATGACTAATATATATATACAAATTATTTATGTAATTTGTGTATTTATTTTTATTTTTAGTTTGTTATTTGGTATAGCTTAAGCTATAACCAATCCAGCTACATATCTATTTAAGTTAGAACTAACATTTTTTTATTCAAGTAAGATTTTCGCTATATGGAAAATAGATGTAATTAAACCCTTGTTTATAAAAAGGTTTTTAGTTATATTATTAGTTTGCGATTAAATTTTTAATCCAGAAAAGCAAATAAAAAATTAAATTACTAATAATATAATTATGTTTATTACTTGACAAGTTTAATGGCTTAATCTTGCTTTACTGTCTGACTTACACGTCTATCAGTCGCGTAAGCGGGGCATATGATCACAAGATGCAGAAAGGAAAGGTCTTGGATTTTTGAAAAAGCTACGCTAGGGATTTTTGTCCTTCAATGTTTTATAAAATTATATAAATCTATTGATATTAATTGGGTAAATTTCAAGAACGACTTTGAAAAAAAGTTAACTTGAAGCGAAGTTTGCTTTAAAGCAAAACCGTTCAACGACTAAAAAATGAATAAAAACAATTCATTATATCCCCAACATTTACTTTTCTTTTCTTTTATCTATAATAATTAATATATAATATATTAATGAAATAGACTCAACTCTCAGATTAAAAGTTGAGCTCAGGGTAAAAGCCAACTAATAACCAAAATCACTGATATTAAAAATAATGCATCAGAAAAATAAAAATTTAGAAACATCTAATCATTTGTTATTATCTAACCAAAAAAATTCGCCTGTATTATTTAATAAAAAAATGAAAAAGTTAGTTATTAAACCCTTAAATCATATTTATAGTGATACCGGTAAAACCAAACACTATACACCTGCAGCTCAAGAATGATTTAACAGTATTTATTCTTTTAATCATACTTATACGAAGACTCTACCAACCGCAACTAAAAATTTAATTAGTTTGCTAAAAAGTTATTTTAATTCTAATCTTAAACTTAGTAAATTTTATAAAATTAAACAATTAGCTACTAGATTTAAACGGTTATCAGCAAAAAAAATTTTTGTGGGTAAAGGAGATTTAAAACATACTAATGATAAAGTAATTATTACATTTTATGTTTATAATACAGAGAAAATGTTTTTACTTAGCCAATTAAAAAAAATCCATAATATTTTATATAGTCCTAAAAAAAAGATAAAGAAATATGTAAATATAGATAGAAACGGTAAAGAAATTGTAAATTACAATAGACCTTTTACTTTAAAAGAGTATTTAAGTTTGACTAATCATTACGAAGAATGATACTTTTCTTATATATTACATTTTGCTAATAAACTAAATTTACAATATAGTAAAATCATTGCATTGTGTGAGACCTTAAGAAGTTTAATTGAAAAGAACTTATTGAATAAAGTTGAAAAAAATATCATTTTTAATTTATTAAATATTAATACTTTTAGTTATCCTAGTTTTAAATTATACATTAGCAAATGTTATTTAAAATATACCAAATTATATTTTAGACTTGTTTATTGACTTTGATTAAATAATGTAAAATTTTCGGCTAAATTTATAGAAAACCTTACACGTTTAGTGAATAATATTTTTAATAAAACAATAGAATTTAATATAGTTAGTTTAAAAAAAATGCATTTTAATAGTGATATTTTTACACAAGCTGTTTCTTTGAAATTAAAAAACAGAGATAATAAATTATATAGAGTTTTAAGAGCATCTTTAAGAAAACTAAAATTACGTAACGTAAGAAGATTAACAAGACAAAGAAAAGGTGATAAAAATGAATATTTAATAAATAAAATACGAAATGATAATATATATTCTATGTTTAAATACAATACTAAGGATCCTTTAAATAGCTTATTGTTAGAATTTTTTCCCTGAAAAAATAATTTAAAAATTAAATTTGTTAAACTTTTAAAAAAAATGGAACGTTATGTTAATCTAAGTAATTACGTAATTTTTAATTTAAAACATAGAAAGATGGCAGGTGTTAGAGTTGAAGCTAAGGGTAGATTAACTAGACGATTTACTGCTTCTAGATCTGTTTTCAAAATGAAATGAAAAGGTGGTTTAAAAAACGTTGATTCGTCATTTAGAGGTTTATCCGCTATAATGTTAAGGGGTCACGTTAAATCTAATACACAATATTCAATTTTAAATTCTAAAAATAGAAATGGAGCATTTGGTGTTAAGGGTTGAGTAAGTAACAAATAAAAAAAAAAATAAATAAATAACTTTGATTATTTCTTATAAATCTCCCGTTGCCTTAATTATATAAAAGTAAAAAAAAAGTAAATGAAGAAATAGTCTGAACCATTTTGTGAAAAATGGATAAGAGATAAAATTCTCTATAACAAATTTGAACAGGCTAATTGCGCCAGGAAGTACAAATTGAGTGCGCAGTTTGGCACCTCGATGTCGGCTTAACTTATCCACATGAATGCAGGAAACATGAAGGGTTCGACTGTTCGTCGATTAATAAGTTACACGAGCTGGGTTAAATACGTCGTAAGACAGTATGGTTTCTATCTTCTAGAGGGAATTAGAATAAAATAAAGATAGCCCCCTCGTACGAAAGGAGCTGGGTATATTAACCTCTGGTTTACCTGTTGTTTATGTGCCCAATATTAATTTAAGTATAAAGATTTAAAGTTTTTATACAGGGATGTTACTTACACTATAGTAAATTTATAGCATAGGCACGGCAGGAACGCTATGTTAGTTTAAATAAGTGCTGAATGCATCTAGGCACGAAATTTTCTTTAAGATATTCTTAAACATACGTAGTTTAACACTACGGTTTTGTAATTAAATATATATTTATATAAAATACATTTAATTACAATTAATAGGCTTTAGCTGAAAGGATTTAAATGTTTTTAGGCATAAAGTACTAATTATATATATAAACTAAATCTTATAGATATCACATAAAATTTAAACTTTAAAAGTTTAAGTAAGCCTACTACATTTTTTTTATGTCCGATTAGCATAAAAGTAATGTAGCTGTTTTGTAACCAGCTGAAGCAAGTGCGATACTTGCATTGGACTTTTATATAGGGCCTTATAGTCAAGAGGTTAAGACATAATATTTTCATTATTACATGCGAGGGTTCGATCCCCTCTGAGGCTATATACTTTAACTATGTTTTAGGGTTTATAAATATATAAAGTTTGGTTAATGCGGATTGATGTAATAGTAACATAACTGGCTCATGTCCAGCATATATTGGTGCAATTCCTTTATCCGCACTTTTTTTTAAGGTTATAGCTTAATTGGTAAAGCAAGCTGCTCATGACAGCTGAGATGAGTGTTCGATTCACTCTGGCCTTATTTTATTGTAAATACAGTATTACTTAATCCGAGTGCTGGAATTGGTAGACAGGATAATCTTAAGATTTATTGATATAACATCGTGAACGTTCAAGTCGTTTTTCGGATAAAAGGGGACATAGTTTAATTGGTAAAACTGCGATTTTGCATATCGTTATTTCAGGATCGATTCCTGATGTCTCCATATACTATACAATTATTTATTATTAGCTCGAGAAGCTCAATTGGTAGAGCGGAACTCTGAAGATGTTTAGGTTGTAAGTTCGAATCTTATCTGGAGCAATTTAAGGTAGTGATGGAATTGGTAGACATGAATAGCTTAGGACTATTTGATTTATATCTTATCCGTTCAAGTCGGATTTACCTTATAATTTAATTGTAGTTTATTAATATATCTTGTAGACTAATCGGTAAGTCATAAATTTTTGGTATTTAATATTGAATGTTCGAATCATTCCAAGATAATAATATAATTTAATATAGCATTTTTTTTTTTAGTGAATATAGTTCAATGGTAGAACAACTGTATGTGGCACAGTAATTTCCCTGTTCAAATCAGGGTATTCACCTAATAGTAATTATTATTATAGCCAGGATAGTTCAATTGGTTAGAACGTTAATTTCATGCATTAAAAATGAAAATTCAAATTTTTCTCCCGGCTTTTTTTTTATCTTAATTTTTAACAAGCGTTGTGTTATTAACTATAATTAAAATATATTTACGGAAAAAAGACAGTATAAATCACATTAAATTAAAAATTAAAAAACACCAAAATTAATCGTTTTTATGTATATAATAAATTAACTTTTATTAGCTCTGGTTGAGCAAAATACTTATAGTATTTAAATTCAAGTTTAAGTTAAAGTCTTGAATAAAAGCAATGAATAGCTATCTAAATTATTTTTACTTTGGTATTTATTTAATACATCTACAATATTTAATGTAGACTATTTCAAGAAGCCATCTAAAAAAAAATAAAAAAGTTTTTTTATAAAACAAGATTACGTTTTCAATAAAAAAAATTATTTTTTTTAGTATTTAAAACACATATAATGTCGTTTCTGATGATGTCATTATCTATTTTAAAAAAGAATTTTCTTTTACAATATATTCTTATTAGTTATGGTTGGTGCAATTGTAATTACAATTAAACCAAAAAATACTTCAACCGAAAATTAGAATAGTTATATTTAAACCTAATTATTATTTTTTTAAAGGAATTAGCTCAAAGGTAGAGCGACCGTTTTACACACGGCAGGTTAGGTGTTCAAATCACCTATTCCTTAATCATAGCTATTTACATAAACAATATAAATATTTTATATATTAAAAAAATAATTTTATTGTTTCTATGTTTAAATATGTTTCAAGTTCTATAAATTATATACTAAAAGTATGTGAATAATAACATTATAAACTTAAATAACTTATAATAATATTAATATTATCTTTCTTATATTTTCCATTTAAATGATTAAATATTTAAAAAACTACCTCATTTTCTTTTTCCATCACTTAGAATTTATCATTAAATTGATTAAATGTCTAAAGCATAAAACATTTAGGGTACTGCATAAATATCCTAAAATAAGCGCTATAGTTTTGTCTGGGTTTATAACTAGTATATTCGGGTATTTTGTGCTTCTTGGTCTTAGTTATTTTGAAATAGAAATTAAGGGTTTAGAAACACCATGCTTAACTATATTTCTTCTGTTTGAGGGTGGTTGCTTTAAAAGTTATTTAAAATTATTTTTTACTTCTTTATTTGAAAAGCCCTTAGCTATGGATGTGCAAGACTTGTTAAACACTCCTACACCGCCACCCGCTCCTACACCGTCACCCTCTCCTGCGCCTGGTCCGGCGCCTGCGCCTGGACCTGCGCCTGCACCTGCGCCTGGTCCGGCGCCTGCGCCTGGACCTGCGCCTGCGCCTGGTCCCGTTTCTTATGTAATTCCGGACCCTGCAAACATAGGTGTAAGAGGTTATATTAATCCTGCAAATAATTTACCCTATGGTACTTCTCAGCCATACGCTAGAGACTTGGCTTTTCAAATGGCAAGGGACGCAGCTAACCACGGTAATCCCACCGTAAGTTGAAACCCGAGATTTGATCCTAATGCGCGTAGGTTTTTCGAAGAATTCATGCGTCATAACCACCCTAATAGACAACCTAATGCATGATGAAATTCATCTCCTATTAGAAAGGAATTAAAAAATTGTCGCTAAATATTTTAATATATTTAGCTATATTTATTAATACCTAAAGCTTTTTAGGTAATAGTTCTACTGTATTTGTTTAAGTTTATGTTTAGTTTTGTTATCAGAGGTTTTGTTTTTATAAAATATATAGGATTATTCGCACCTTAGATGACATTATATAAATTTTAATTAATTAAAAATTATATAACTTTTATTAGTTCAACGGTAGAACAAAATACTTTAGTATTTAAATTCAAGTTCAAGTCCTGAATAAGAGAAGAGTTAATACTCAGTAAATAACGAAAAAAAAATATATATTGAATTTAACCTTAATACTTATTTACCGGAATTTTAGGTTTTGTTTTAATTAGAAAAAATATAATATTAATGCTTTTTTATATAGAAATAATGCTATTGGCTATTGCATTTTTAATATTGATAAGATGTATATGCATATAATTACTTTACCTTTATTAGAATCAATAGTTTCCTTTTTTTTTTTTAAGTCTCATGTAAAAAAAACTTAGAGTATGATAGGGATACTTATATATTTTATTTTCCATAGTTATAAAATATATTTTCATTTTAAATATATAATATATTTATATTATTATGTAAATTCTTTAATTTAATTTAATTTAATTTAATTTATATTAATTTGGTTAAATAAAGAAGAATTTTATAACAAATTTTTAAATATTATAATTTCTTAAATATACTTATAAATATACTTAAAGATTTTTTTATGTATATTTGCTAATTTTTTTAATGGCAATATATGTGAAAAAAAAGGTAATAATATATAATTTAGATATTATATTTTATAAAATCATGCCATTATATTTCTTAATATCATTAAAATAATTATTAAGTAAAATATTTTACTTAATAATATCATTTAAATATACCGCTCCATTGTTTTTAAATAAATAAAGTTTTTAGGTAATAGTTCAACTAATTTTTAATTTAATTTTATTATTTAGTTATATGTTTTTCTTTTAATGTTTAGGTTTATTTGTACTTATTATGACATTATATATTTTTTTATTTATAATATATAAGTAATTTACTTTTATTAATATTATTGTCTTTTTTAGTGTTGTAATAAACAATTATCGTAATTCTTAAAATAACTTTTGTAAATTGGATAATAAGTAATGCTTAATATTTAAATATTAAGCATTTCTTATTATTTAGATAGTAATAGTATCTAATCAATTATCATTATAATGGATTATGTTTTCATGAAAAAAAAAAGGTTTTTAATTATTATAAAATAAAAACCTTAAAAATACAATTATTAATATAATTATTAACAATAAATGCTTAATCTGATATTATAACTATAATATTATTATTTAATAGCAATTTAAAATTATGTAGATTTTCTAAATACCATTTCAGTATATAAAACTTAAATAATACAAACAGCAAGAAATATAGGTAGAAATAGAGGTATAGCAACTACAGGTCTTATTGGAGCAGGTGTGGGTATTGGTGTAGTTTTTGGTGCACTAATATTAGGTGTAGCTAGAAATCCCTCATTAAGAGGTCAATTATTTTCTTATGCTATCTTAGGTTTTGCTTTTGCAGAAGCCACAGGATTATTCGCTCTTATGATGGCATCCATAATTTTTTATATAGTAATTAGGCAATTTTATATTCCAAATTTTTCTTTTCTTCTTTTTATTTGTAACTTTCTTCCAAATTTTTCTTTTATTCTTTTTATTTATCTTAACTTTCTTCCAAATTTTACTTACATAAAAAACCCAGAAGGAGATAAACATGAATATCAAGAAGAAGAAGGAGTATCGGATTCCGATGAATCGGATGATGATTTGGATCCGGAAGATTACGATGATGATGAAGACTATGAAGAAGACTTCGGTAATGGGGGTGAAGACGATGTCTGAACTATAGAATGATGATTGACTTTGCTTTTTTAGTTTTTTTTTATATTATCATAAATATTGCTTTTCTAAAATAAAGAGGATCGTTTTTTAATATAACCACTTTAGACATTTATATTTATATTTAATTTAAATTAAATATAAAACTTTTATTAGCTCAACGGTAGAGCAAAATACTTATAGTATTCAAATTCAAGTTCAAATCTTGAATAAGAGAAGAGTTAATACTCAGTAAACAACGATAATTAAATAAAAAAAAAGACAATGAATTTAACCTTAGTACTTTTTTTAATCGGAATTTTAGGTTTCGTTTTAAATAGAAAAAATATAATATTAATGCTTATTTCTATAGAAATAATGTTATTGGCTATTACATTTTTAATATTGATAAGTTCACTTAGCTTTGATGATATATTAGGCCAAACATTTGCTATATACGTTATAGCAATAGCTGGAGCAGAATCAGCCATTGGTTTAGGTATTTTAGTTGCTTTTTATAGATTGAGAGGAAGTATTGCAATAGAATATAAATAATGTATTTAGCTATAATTATTTTACCTTTATTAGGATCAATAGTTTCCGGTTTTTTTGGTAGAAAAGTCGGTGTTAGCGGAGCCCAAATAATTACATGTACAAGTGTAATTGTAACAACCTTATTAGCGATAGTTGCTTTTTTCGAAGTTGGTTTAAATAACATACCTGTTTCAATAAATCTTTTTAGATGAATAGATAGTGAATCTCTAAATGTATTATGAGGTTTCCATTTTGACAGTTTAACAGTATCTATGTTAATACCTGTTTTAATAGTTAGTTCTTTAGTACATATATATTCTATAGGATATATGAGTCATGATCCTCATAATCCAAGATTTTTTAGTTATTTAAGTTTATTCACCTTTATGATGATTATACTTGTTACAGCGAACAATTTTTTATTAATGTTTGTCGGATGAGAAGGTGTAGGGATTTGTTCATATCTTTTAGTAAGTTTCTGATTTACTAGAATAGCAGCAAATCAAAGTTCTATATCTGCTTTTTTAACTAACAGAGTCGGTGATTGTTTTTTAACTATTGGTATGTTTGCCATCCTATGATCGTTTGGTAATATCGATTATAGTACAGTTTTTTCATTAGCACCTTTTGTTAATGAAAATATTGTTACAATTATAGGTATATGTTTATTAATTGGGGCTATGGCTAAAAGTTCTCAAGTAGGCCTTCACGTATGACTTCCCATGGCCATGGAGGGTCCTACTCCTGTTTCAGCATTAATACACGCTGCCACTATGGTGACAGCTGGTGTATATTTATTAATGCGTACAAGTCCTTTAATAGAATACAGTTCTACTGTATTAATTTTATGTTTATGATTAGGAGCAATCACTACTGTTTTTAGTAGTCTTATTGGTTTATTCCAACAAGATATTAAAAAAGTTATAGCATATTCCACTATGAGTCAACTAGGTATGATGGTTATAGCAGTAGGGTTGTCTTCATATAATATCGCTTTATTCCACTTAGTTAATCATGCTTTTTATAAAGCATTATTATTCTTAGGAGCAGGTGCCGTAATTCATGCAGTTGCCGATAATCAGGATTTTAGAAAATATGGTGGATTAAGAGAATATTTACCTTTAACTTATTCTGTAATGTTAATAGCAAGTCTTAGTTTAGTAGCTTTCCCGTTTATGACTGGATTCTATAGTAAAGATTTTATATTAGAATCTGCATACGGGCAATTTTATTTTAGTGGTACAGTAATTTACTTTATAGCAACTATTGGTGCTATGTTTACTACATTATATTCAGTTAAAGTATTATATTTAACTTTTTTAACTAATCCTAATGGACCTGCTATTAATTATAACCCATTAAATAATAAAATAGCTCATGAAGGTGATATATTTATTAGTTTACCTCTAATCATACTAGCTATTTTTTCAATATTCTTTGGTTATATAACTAAAGATATATTTATAGGATTAGGTTCAGGTTTTTTTTCAGATAATAGTTTATTTATTCATCCTACACATGAAATAATGTTAGATACCGAATTTGCTGTATCTACTTTATTTAAATTATTACCTTTAATATTTACTATATCTATGAGTACTCTAGCTATAGTTATTTCAGAATTTTTACCTAAAGTTCTTATTTCTTTTAAATTTTCTAGATTAGGTTATAATATATTTGGGTTCTTTAATCAACGTTTCTTAATTGAATTATTTTATAATAAATACATAACGGAGTTTATTTTAAATTTAGGGGGTCAAACTACTAAGGTTATAGATAAAGGAAGTGTAGAATTATTAGGACCTTATGGTCTAGAAAAAGGCTTAATTACTTTAAGTAAAAATATTGCTAGTTTAGATACAGGTGTTATTACGAGTTATGCTCTATATATATTAATAGGTATTATATTTTATTTATTAATGCCTTATTTATTTTTAGCTAATAGTAATTTACTTTTATTAATATTATTGTCTTTTTTTAGTGTTGTAATAAACAATTATCGTAATTCTTAAAATAACTTTTGTAAATTGGATAATGCTTAATATTTTATTTAAATATTAAGCATAATCTATTATTATTTGTATAGTAATAGTATCTAATCAATTATCATCATAATTGATTATGTTTTCATGAAAAAAAAAAGTTTTTAATTAATATTATAAATTAAAAGCTTTAAAAATACAATTATTAATATAATTATTAACAATAAATGCTTAATCTGATATTATAACTATAATATTATTATTAATAGCAATTTAAAATTATGCAGATTTTCTGAATACCTTTTCAATATATAAAACTTAAATGATACAAGCAGCAAGAATTATAGGTACAGGTATAGCAACTACAGGTCTTATTGGAGCAGGTGTAGGTATTGGTGTAGTTTTTGGTGCACTAATATTAGGTGTAGCTAGAAATCCCTCATTAAGAGGTCAATTATTTTCTTATGCTATCTTAGGTTTTGCTTTTGCAGAAGCCACAGGATTATTCGCTCTTATGATGGCATTCTTATTATTATATGTTGCGTAATAGTAAATTTAAGCTTTATTCTCTTAATATTAATAAAAAAAAATTTTTTTTTTAACATAAATCTCTTTTAAGTATATAATGTGTAATAACTCTTATTAGCTTAATGGTAGAGCAGAATACTTCTAATATTTAGATTCAAGTTCAAGTCTTGGATAAGAGCAAATAAAACAGTTAATAAAGATAAAAAATTTTTTTTATAATCATATTATTCAATTTTATATTGATAAATTAAGATTTATATCTTTTTTTATTTCAATAATAAGCCATTTATTTTTAATTAATAATAGATAAAGATATTTTTAACCTAATATTTGCATAATATATAATTTTGTTTATAATGACAATATTATATTTATTGAAATTAGATATATTAAACACGAATGCTATATTTACCAACTTTAATTTCAATAGTGGAAGTATTAATTGTAACTGTCCCAGTATTATTAACAGTAGCTTATGTAACTGTGGCAGAAAGAAAAACTATGGCAAGTATGCAAAGAAGATTAGGCCCTAATATAGTAGGATACTATGGGCTTTTACAAGCATTTGCGGATGCCTTAAAACTTCTATTAAAAGAATATGTATCACCCACACAAGCAAATTTGGTTTTATTTTTTTTGGGTCCAATTATAACGTTAATTTTTTCATTACTAGGTTATATGGTAGTACCTTATGGTCCAGGTTTAGCTTTAAATGATTTTAATTTAGGTATACTTTATATGTTAGCAGTTTCTTCTTTATCTACATATGGTATATTATTAGCTGGTTGAAGTGCTAATAGTAAATATGCTTTTTTGGGGTCACTTAGAAGTACAGCACAATTAATAAGTTATGAACTTATATTAAGTTCCGCAATATTACTTGTTGTAATGTTAACAGGTAGTTTAAATCTAACTGTTAATATAGAAGCTCAAAGAGTTATATGATTTATTATTCCATTATTTCCTGTTTTTATTATATTTTTTATTGGATCTATAGCTGAAACTAATAGAGCTCCTTTTGATTTGGCTGAAGCAGAGTCGGAGTTAGTTAGTGGATTTATGACGGAACATGCTGCAGTTATATTTGTTTTTTTTTTCTTAGCTGAATATGCTAGTATTGTTTTAATTTGTATATTAACTAGTATATTGTTTTTAGGTGGATATTTATACGATTATATACCTTTATTTAGTTTAATGGAATATATCGATATTGAATATTATATGAATAATTTACATAATGAAAGTATATTTTCAGATCCATTAATAGAAGGATTATTGTATGGTTTAACTCTAGGTGTAAAATCATGTGTTATGATTTTTATTTTTATTTGAGCTAGGGCTTCATTTCCTAGAATACGTTTTGATCAATTAATGTCTTTCTGTTGAACTATTTTATTACCTATAGTTATTGCTTTTGTAATTTTAGTACCTTGTATTCTATATACATTTGAGATAATCCCAACAAATATAATTTTACTTTAAAAATATTTATGTTATTACAATAAATATCTTTTTATTTATAAGGGATATGTAGTAGACGGTTCTACATTTCGATTGCAAATCGAAACATAGGGGTTCAATTCCTCCATATCCCTATTTATTTTTTTTTTTTTCAACTTTAAAATAATAATTTAGTACAATGCTAAAAATGCCACAATTAGTACCTTTTTATTTTGTAAATCAAATAACATTTGCCTTTATATTACTTATAATAACGGTATATGTTTTTTCAAAATACGTATTAGCTAGATTTGTGCGTTTATTTACTTCTCGTGTATTTATAAGTAAATTATAATCCTTTTTATAATAATTTATATAATTAATATAAATTATTTTTTTTTATTAAGATTTAAATAACTTAGATTTTATTTAAATGGATTTAATATACATAGTTAAAAGTTTTTTTTAATAAGAAAAAAAAAGTTTTTTTTCAGTTTATATGTTATACTGCTACGCCGATATTTTAAGTCCTTTAGATCAATTTGAAGTAAGAAATTTATTAAGTTTAAATGCACCAATATTAGGTAATTCTAATATATCTTTAACTAACATAGGATTATATTTGACTATAGGGACACTGTTAATGTTAACATTAAATTTACTAGCAACTAATTATAACAAAGTAGTTAGCAACAGCTGATCAATAGGTCAAGAATCATTATATGCTACATTACATAGTATAGTAGTAAATCAAATAAATTCAACAAAAGGGCAAATATATTTCCCTTTTATATATACTTTATTTGTATTCATATTAATAAATAATTTAATAGGAATGGTTCCTTATAGTTTTGCATCCACAAGTCATTTCGCTTTTACATTTTTCCTTAGTTTTACTGTAGTATTAGGTGCAACTATTTTAGGATTTCAAAAACATAAATTAGAATTTTTTTCATTATTAGTACCAGCAGGTTGTCCTTTAGCTTTATTACCTTTACTAGTTTTAATAGAATTTATATCATACTTGTCTAGAAATGTGTCTTTAGGACTTAGATTGGGTGCTAATATACTTTCGGGACATATGTTATTGAATATTTTAGCTGGTTTCACCTACAATATCATGACCAGTGGTTTTATATTCTTTTTCTTAGGTTTAATTCCTTTAGCTTTTATTGTTGCATTTTCGGGTTTAGAACTTGGAATTGCTTTCATACAAGCTCAAGTATTTGTAGTCTTAACTAGTAGTTATATTAAAGATGCGTTAGATTTACACTAATATAACTAGATTAATATTTACCATGTCAATATTTAATCAACCTGTTTTAGTCAAAACGTATATTTTACGTAATAATTGCTAAATATATACACTATATACTGGGTTTAAAACTAAATAAATAAATTAAGTAAGTTATTATAATATGCTATATAATTAAAACTTTTATAATTTAATCCTGAAAAATTTTTTTTGTGATAATAATAGAACGAAAATATTATACATTAGTATTGTATTGGAAAGTCCAGAGCATAATAAACAAAAACACATAAATAATATGGGTGTTAAGTAAAAATTAGGGTATTTCACAGAAAATATATTGCATTTTATATATTTATATTTAGTTAAATGAATTAATAAAAAAAAAAATTTTTTTTTTATACAGTAAAAAATGTTTATGAACGTACAAGCCCGATGTCATGCCTTAATATAGTTTAATAATCTATAACAGGAACCGGCTTAATATTATCCAAATATAATATAACGAGGTTTTTATGTTTTATTTACTAGATTTCAGTAAATAAAAATATAAATATAATTTATATTTGAGTTAACCATATATAGCTAAATTATAGCTAGTAGGAATATATTTTTTTTTATTTATAAGGGATATGTAGTAGACGGTTCTACATTTCGATTGCAAATCGAAACATAGGGGTTCAATTCCTCTATCCTTAAATAAAATATTTATATTATTACAATAAAAAAAAAATAATATGCCTTTTTTTTATTACAGATAAATATTTATAATACTTTTATTAGAACAATATAGTTATTTTAATCGTTTTTATATATTTTATATTTATTTGTTAATTAAAATAACTAATATATAGTTAAATATAACTACTAGAGTAAAAATTATTCGCAAACATCCTATATACTTCTAAAAAAAAAGTAAAAAACATATTTATATTTAAACATGCGAATTTTTAAAAGTCATCCTTTATTAAAATTGGTTAATTCTTATATAATCGATTCTCCACAACCATCTAACTTAAGTTATTTATGAAATTTTGGTTCTTTATTAGCTTTTTGTCTAATTATACAAATAGTTACAGGTGTAACTCTAGCTATGCATTATAATCCTAGTGTATTAGAAGCTTTTAATTCTGTAGAACATATTATGCGTGATGTTAATAATGGATGATTAATACGTTATTTACACAGTAATACAGCTTCAGCTTTCTTCTTTATAGTGTATTTACATATAGGAAGAGGTTTATATTATGGATCTTATAGAGCTCCTAGAACATTAGTATGAACTTTAGGAACAGTTATTTTTATATTAATGATAGTTACAGCGTTCTTGGGTTTCTTACGTAGCCCAAAATGATTAATATTTAACTAAAATAACAATAACAATAACAGGAATAAGAATAATAATAACAAATATAATAGAAAACAAACCAAATATATGGGTAAGAGAGATTTTTCTACTTTAAGTAGAAGAGCTTTTATTGTAACTTTACCTTGTATGTATCAAAGCGAGAAAGTAACTAAGTTTATAAAAGATAAAAATTTAAATCCTATTCGTGTATATGATACCTTATCAAATAAAAGGGTTAGAGATCAGGTATTAAATTAAAATAAGAATTTTAGTGGTATTTATTTAATCTTAAATAAATTTACTATGGATTATTATATTGGATCAGCTTCTACCGGTAAATTTTACGCTAGATTTGTAAATCACTTGTTTAATTTAAATGGGAGTAAAGTTGTTAAAAATGCAGTAAAAAAATATGGTATATCTAATTTTTCCTTTATTATTTTAGAATTATTTCCTGACGTTGTTACTAAGGAAAATAATAAGAAATTATTAGATTTAGAAGACTTCTATTTAAAATCTTTATTACCCAACTATAATATTTTAACTGAAGCTGGTTCAAGTTTTGATTATAAACATAGTGAAATAACTATAATAAATATGAAAGCTAATTATAGTGAAGAGCGTCGTATGACCATAGGTAATTTAAATAGAAAAAAAAGTTTTTCTCCTGCTACTATTGAAAATATGAGACAAGCAGCTTTAAGCCGAAGTAAACTTATATACTCTAGTGAAGCTCTTTTAAATATGAAAAAAACTTTAAAGCTATACTTTATATAATTTTGACTATACTGTGTATGGAGAATCCCCTAGTATAACGGAGGCGACTAAAACACTAGGCTGCGATCAAAAAACTATCCGCAGGGCTTTAAAAACAAATAAAAAAATATTGAGAAGACGTTGGATTGTTAAGTATGTTTAAACACTTATGTGTTTAACCATTAGTTGTTATGTGTTTAAATATTTGTTATGTATTTAAACACTTAAATTTAAATCATAGTCTCACATATAATAATTTTTATGCAATCTATGTAGAAAAATAAAAATTAAAGTGAAATAACCCGACAGGGATATTGAAGAAACTTAAAAGTCTCTTTGGCGATATTAGTGAAAACGATCAAAGAATCTTTATTTATTTTTTTAAATACTAATTAAAATATATAAAGGTTAGAGATCGTAGGTCGTACATAAGGTCTCGACAGGCTGGGTCACTAATGGGTGTCTGCTTTTCTATTATTATATAATAGAAACTATGATGCTTAATGCACAGTCGGAATTTTTAGTTATAATGTATAACTAATGTAATAAACAAAATCAAAGTTATTACAGCTTTTATAGATGTATTTTAATTTATATTAAGTAAATTTGTATGTTTTACCATATGGTCAAATGTCTTTATGAGGTGCAACAGTTATTACTAACCTTATGAGTGCAATACCCTGAATTGGGCAAGATATAGTTGAGTTTATCTGGGGAGGTTTTTCGGTAAACAATGCAACTTTAAACAGATTTTTTGCATTACATTTCGTATTACCTTTTGTATTAGCTGCTTTAGCATTAATGCATTTAATTGCATTACATGACAGTGCTGGGTCAGGTAATCCTTTAGGTGTTTCTGGTAACTATGATAGATTACCATTTGCTCCTTATTTCCTGTTTAAAGATTTAATAACTATATTTATCTTTATAATAGTATTAAGTGTATTTGTATTCTTTATGCCTAATGTATTAGGAGATAGTGATAATTATGTTATGGCTAACCCTATGCAAACACCTCCTTCTATAGTGCCTGAATGATATCTTTTACCTTTCTACGCTATATTAAGATCTATACCTAATAAATTATTAGGCGTTATTGCTATGCTTAGTGCTATTCTAATGTTATTAGTTATGCCATATACTGATTTAAGTAGATCTAGAGGTATTCAATTTAGACCGCTAAGTAAAATAGCTTTCTATATATTTATAGCTAATTTCTTAATTTTAATGGTCTTAGGGGCTAAACATGTTGAATCTCCTTTCATAGAATTTGGTCAAATCAGTACTGTATTATATTTTTCACATTTTTTAATTATAGTACCTTTAATAAGTTTAATAGAAAATAGTTTAATAGATATTTCACAGAATAAATCGCTAAAATAATAAAAATAATTATATAAATTTAAAAGTAAATAAATTTATATATTAGAATTTTTTTAATATACTTATAAATATATAGGTATATTTGCTAATATTTTGCGAATAATGTCAATAAAGTAATTTATTTTAGATTTTATATATAATACATTATATTTCATAAAACCACTTAAAAAATTATTAAGTAAAACATAATACTTAATAATTTATAATATTTAAATACACTGCTTCTTTGTTATCAAAGAAATAGTATTAAAAAAAATTTAAAATTAGTTTTAATCTTTTTTAAATTTTAAATTAGAAGTTTTTATATAAAACAAGCTTTCCTCTATTTTTTTAGTTTTATATATCCATAAATATAAAATAGAGTATTATTTTTCTATATAGTTCTATATAGCCACATTAAAGATTAATTTAGTTAATCCTGAGGTAAATTAGTTTATTAGATTTTATTAAAAATATGTTATTAACACTTTTATTAATAATACCTTTATTTGGTATTTTTTGTATTTCAACCGGTATGTCTTATCAGCTATTAGATATAAGTCGTATAAAAAAAATAGCTTTAATTACGTCTATATTTAACCTTATTATTTCATTAGTTGTTTTTATAATATTTGATTTTAGTTATAACCAATTCCAATTTGTTCAAGAATACCATCAAATAAGTTCTTTCGATTTTTATTTGGGTTTAGATGGATTATCAATATACTTTGTTTTATTAACAACTATTATAACTCCTATAGCACTTTTAAGTAATTGAAATTCTATTAATGAAAATGTTAGATCATATGTGATAATAATTTTATTGTTAGAAACTTTATTATTAGCTGTATTTTTAGTTTTAGATATATTATTATTTTATATATTCTTTGAAAGTATATTACCACCATTATTTATATTAATAGGTTTATTTGGATCAAGTAATAAAGTACGAGCTAGTTTTTATTTATTCTTATATACATTATTAGGTTCATTGTTTTTATTATTATCAATACTAACTATGTCATCTATAATGGGAACTACAGATTTTGATGCGTTATATAAAACAAATTTTCAATACTCTACACAATTATTTTTATTCTATGGTATATTTATTGCATTTGCTGTAAAAACTCCCACTATATTTTTAAATACTTGATTATTAAAAGCTCACGTTGAGTCTCCTTTAGGTGGTAGTATAATACTAGCTGCCATAGTTTTAAAATTAAGTTTATATGGTATTTTTAGACTTATATTACCTTTATTACCTAAAGCTTCTATAGATTATACTTATATAATATACCTAATAGGTGTTATAACTATAATATACGCTAGTTTTAGTACTTTAAGAACAATAGATGTAAAAGAACTTATAGCTTATAGTTCTGTATCACATGCAGCTGTTTATCTAATAGGTGTATTTAGTAATACTATTCAAGGAATAGAAGGTGGTATTGCTTTAGGATTAGCTCATGGATTTGTTTCGAGCGGTTTATTTATTTGTGTAGGGGGAGTATTATATGATAGATCTGGTACTAGATTAATTAGTTTTTATAGAGGTATTGCTCAAATGATGCCTTTATTTTCTATATTATTCTTTATATTATCATTAGGTAATTGTGGAGTTCCGCTTACTTTAAATTTTGTAGGGGAATTTATGTCTTTATATGGTGTATTTGAAAGATTACCATTATTAGGAGTATTCGCCAGTTCATCTATAGTATTTTCTGCGGCATATACTATATATATGTTTAATAGAATAGCTTTTGGTGGAGCTTTTAGTAAATTTTTTGAAGCTAATATAAATGATATAAATAAGCGTGAATTTTACATATTACTTACGTTAGTTGTATTAACAGTAATATTAGGAATATATCCTGCTCCTATTCTAGATGGTTTACATTATTCAGTATCATCATTAATATATAACAACATTTTTGAACAATTAATTTAAAATAAATTTTATTAATATTTCTTAAAAATATAAAGTATATTTGCTGAGATAATACTAGTAATGGCACGTATAGTGGAAAAAAAAGTAAATAATATATTATTTATCTATTCTATTTCATAAATACATGTCATTATATTTCATAAAATCCTTAAAATAATTAAGTAAAAGATTTTACTTAATTATTAATATTATTTAAATACATCGCTCCTTTGTTATTAAAGAAATAGTATAATAATTTAATAAAATCTAAATAAAAGTGAGTAAAAAATTATAATACTAATTTCATAACATAGAGATAAATTTGTTATATTTTGCCTGCTTCCCATCCCCAAACCTTCAGACAAACAAATCTAGACTTAAGTAGGTCTAATATAAGCGAAGAGACCACTGGTGTGGTTCATTTGATAAGTAAAATTTCTCTTTGAGTTGAAAGATGATTTTTATCATCAAATGCTAAAGATATAGGTACATTATACCTAATATTTGCACTATTTTCAGGATTATTAGGTACAGCTTTTTCAGTTTTAATAAGATTAGAACTAAGCGGACCTGGTGTTCAATATATTGCAGACAACCAGTTGTATAATTCTATTATTACCGCTCATGCAATATTAATGATATTCTTTATGGTTATGCCAGCTTTAATCGGGGGTTTTGGTAATTTTTTATTACCATTGTTAGTAGGGGGTCCAGATATGGCATTCCCTAGACTTAATAATATAAGTTTCTGATTATTGCCTCCAAGTTTATTATTATTTTTATATGCGAGTGGTATAGAAAATGGTGCAGGTACTGGATGAACTCTTTATCCTCCTTTAAGTGGAGTACAAAGTCATAGTGGACCTAGTGTTGATCTAGCTATCTTTGCCTTACACTTATCAGGTATAAGTAGTTTATTAGGAGCAATAAATTTTATTACTACTATACTTAATATGAGAAGTCCAGGTATAAAACTACACAAATTGGCTTTATTTGGATGAGCTGTAGTAGTTACAGCCGTATTATTATTACTATCATTACCTGTACTTGCCGGTGCAATTACTATGGTTTTAACTGATAGAAATTTTAACACATCATTCTTTGAAGCTGCAGGTGGTGGTGATCCAATACTTTACCAACATCTTTTCTGGTTCTTCGGTCATCCAGAAGTCAAAAATATAGGCTTCTTAACGTTGCTATATTCTGAGACAACTTCGATATGTGGTTTTAAATACTCCATTTTAAATAATATAGTAAAAATTTTAAAACAAAGAAGTATATCAGTAGGTAACATTTTTTCAAATCATATGGATAATGAAACCTCAGAGACTTTACGCAACGAAACTGTTACAAATAGAGAAAATGTGAAACCTATTTCTCTTCATGTGCCTATTCATTTAAAGCCATTGAATGATAATCAATTTGGACACTATTTAGCTGGTTTAATAGATGGTGATGGACATTTTAGTCGTCAACAACAATTAATTATTGTCTTTCACTCTTTAGATGTTTCTTTAGCTTATTATATAAAAACCCGAATAGGATTTGGTAGTGTTAAAAAAATTAAAAATAAAAAAGCTTTTCTCTTTATTATAACTTGCAGAAAGGGTTTGGAAAAAGTTTTAAATTTAATAAATGGTAAAATAAGAACAGAAAATAAATTTAATCAAATATGCAATAACATATTAAATCATGCTAAGTATGTTGAATTTGGTAAAAGTTTATACTTAAAACTAAATATAAATAAGGATTTTAAAAACCATTGATTAGCAGGGTTTTCAGATGCTGATGCAAGTTTTCAAATAAAAATTTTAAATCGGAATGGTAGAACTGAAATTAGATTAAATTTTCAGATTGATCAAAAAAAAAATAATATTTTACTATTAATTAAAGAATTTTTAGGTGGAAATATTTGTTATAGAAAAAATCCAGATACCTATTATTACGGATCAACTAGTTTTGGATCTGCTAAAAATGTTATACGTTATTTGGATTATTTTCATTTATTATCTAGTAAATATATTAACTATTTAAAATGAAGAAAAGCATATATTATAATTCAAAATAAAAATCATTTAAATAAAGATGGACTTGAAAAAATTATTATAATAAAAAATACAATGAATAGACTAAATGATAGTACAGTTTAAGATAAAGTCCTAACAAGAATGTTAAGTTTTTGAGTATTAATTAGAATAGATTAATATTATTAATATTAACTATTAGATTAATCAAATTAATTGTTATATATTAATTATACCAGGTTTTGGTATAATAAGTACCACAATATCCGCCAGCTCTAACAAGAGTGTTTTCGGTTATCTTGGAATGGTTTATGCCATGATGTCTATTGGTGTATTAGGATTTGTTGTTTGAAGTCATCACATAAAGTGAGTATAGGTTACTCATATTCGTGTAATAAAAGCCAAACTCCGGGGAAGCCCTAAAGCCCTAGTAACCAAAGTTATATGGGAAACCTTTTAACCGGCCTGATTAATGCCTCAGGGTATGGTAATATCACTAGGGATAACAGAAATGTAAATGGGTGATCGCGGATCTAAATCAGACATTAAAGTGAAATACTGTGTCTGTAAAAGAGCAACGAGTAGATGGTTTTTCAGTTATTAAGTCTAAATATGATTAATAATAATATTAATTTGGTTTATATAATTATACTTGAGACCTTTTATATTTAGGTTATATTTATCTATCTTTAAGTATAAAGTAAATAATAAAATATAACCTAAATAACTGGTAACGGATATTAGAATATAAATATACTTTTTAGCTGTAAGGTGTACTCTAGTCACCGGGAAACCGGCTTTAGGGAGAAAAATTTCACTTAAGTAACCCTAAATTAAAGTTACTACATTAGCCGGTCCGCACATTAATAAGTTTTTACTACTAACCATTCAAGAAGAAACGAAAATCCGTATATTATAATTGAGTTAAATTACTCATATTGTACCCTTATTACTACGTGAATGAATGAATATTATTTTATGATTATAGAATAAATTTAATTAAACAATTCTATCCACTATATAAGATATTTGTGTAATGAATGAATGAATATTCTTATATAATTACTCATAAAAGATATTCATGTATTTATCTTTTGTTAAAATATTTGTGTAATGAATGAATATTATGATATAATTACTTATAAAAGATATTCGTGTATTTACCTTTTGTACAAAATATCGCTCCATGGATAAATCCTCTTAAATTTTTTATTATAATAATATAAAATATGTTATAATAATAAAAAAAAAAAAGGGGTACCCTTAGGCTAAATAATAATAGTAAATAAGTAGGAATTTTCAATAAGTAGTCGTTTTAAGTTAATAGGACAAATTTGTAGACGGTATACAGTTGGTTTAGACGTGGATACAAGAGCTTATTTCACAGCTGCTACATTAATTATTGCTGTTCCGACAGGAATTAAAATATTCTCATGATTAGCAACATGTTACGGAGGATCTTTACAATTAACACCTTCAATGTTATTTGCTTTAGGTTTCGTATTTATGTTCACAATTGGAGGGTTAAGTGGAGTTGTTTTAGCTAACGCATCACTTGATATAGCATTCCACGATACGTTATTGATGGTAATTTTCCTTGGTATTTTTACACCAAATTTATTTTATATGCTTAATACAGAATCTATTAAGTCTATTAATGTTAATAATGGCGACTCTGCAGTGAATAATATTTTAAATAAAAATAACTATAATGAATATATAAAAATATTTTGAGTTGGTTTAATGGACGGTGATGGTAGTATTCAAGTTAATCATTGACGTAAACAATCATTGCAATATAGACTAATTATTAAATTATCTAATATTAAATCCAACTATAATATGTTAGTTAAAATTGCAAAAGTTATAGGCGGAACTGTTAGAATAACAGGTAAAGGTGCAGATGTTATTTGAGTAGTTAATAATAAGCAAGAAGTAAAAAAAATTATAAATATTTATGAGACTTACCCACCTTTAACATCCAGAAAAATATGTCAATTAGCATTTTTAAAAGTATGTTTATTTGATACTTCAGTAGAAAGTTATTTATTAAATAGAAATATTAAATATGATAAACAGTTAACTATTATAAAATCTAATTTTAAGTATCCTAGCTATTTTAAAGAATGATTATCTGGGTTTATAGAAGCTGAAGGTTCTTTCTCAATAAGAAAATCTAATAACCATTCTTTTTCAATAGGGCAAAATGATGATTTTTACTTAATAAGTGCTATTGTACAGTATTTTAAAGTAACTAATAAGATTAGATTTACTAATGGTAAATTATATTCAATAGAAATATATAAAAAGGAAATTTTATTAAAAATAATCATTCATTGTACTAACTATCCTTTATTAGGTGAAAAGTTAGAGTCATTGAATAAATTCCATCAAAAGCTAGAGCTACAATAAGTGTCGTGTTGTCTTGTCACCATGGAAAAATTGATATGTTTTCCGGTAATAAATAAATAAAAATTTAAATATTGCTAACGGTGAAGTCTTATATGTTTTCTTAATGCGGAAAATATAACTAAAAAGTATAAGATAATACCGTGGAAACCAAAGCTAAAATAAGAATTTGTAAAGGTGAAATCCTTTATAGTTTAGTGAATTTATTAGTGAGTAGGATCTGTAGAGACTAAACGTGACAATCTAAAATTTATTAAGTTAAATGATTAGATAAGTTATAGTCCGAACCACCTTGTGAAGGGTGTTATCAAATATTTACTGATAATATTTATAGAAAAAATTTTATAATATTTATTGAAAATATTTCCTTTATTAGTATTAATTACTTCTGTATTAATATATATTGTTATTTGTATAAATAATAATATATTTTTATTTTCTAATGAAAATATATTATATTTAACATGATCTATAAGTGTTATACTTATTCTTTATAATCCTATTAATACGGAGGTAAATATAATAAAAAAAATAGAAATTTTATTTTTAGAGGTTTTAAAAAATCCTTTTTTAGGTATTATTACTTTTGTTATTATATACTTAATATCGTATAATATTAGATTACCTTTTATATAATATTTTTTAGAAGCAGGTACACCCTATTTTATCTCTATATTATTAGCATTTTTTACATCTTTAGTACCCGGAGCTTTTATTGTAAGTTTATCTATTCAATTGTTATCTAACATATTTTTCAATGTAAAAACAGAATTGGATTATTTTTCATGAATTAAAAATATTACAGGTAATAATGTAACTGTATCTATATTAATTATTATTTTTATGGCATGTTTTATTAACTTAATAGGATTGTTTTTGTGCATGTTTTTAGTTATATTGATTTTCTATATGTTATCTTTTATTTTCGATACACGTTTAAATAACAATAATGTTATTACTTCTAAGTTTAATCCTTTTTACTTTATTAAGTTCTATCTTATGTTCAAATCGAGAACACGTTGAAAATAGTGAGATTAGTTCTAATATATATAGCTCTTATTTATTTTCTATGACTGAAGTCGTAGACGTAACTAGATTACAAAAAGGGGGGATACTTAATTGAAGGTAAGTTTGCTTATTTACCGGAAATTTACAATAAATTCTTGTTAGGTAAGTTAGATCTTTTAAATATAGAATTAATAGAAGCAACTTTAGATAGTTTAGATAAAGAAAACCTGGTTAAAGGTACTTACTATAATGTTACTGGTACTAAATATGTTCAGAAATCAGAACTTAGTGCTCTCTTCTCACTACATTTTAACGAGATGAAAAATTTAAAATCTCAATTAGATTTTCCTTTTAGAGAAGATATTTCAGGAGTAACCCTTAACCAGTTTCATCTTCTAGACGACTGTTTGGCTTTAGTTAGGGGATTTGACTCAGAATTACCTGGGGAAAACCCTGATATTGAAGCGAATAAGGAGTGCCACGTTAAAAATTATTTTAACTAATTTTTAAATCATATACTTATTGATCCACAACATAAAATGGTGGGACCGGAACATCAAACAAAAAGTAGACAACTTATAGATTATCTTATAAAAGGTCGAAATAGTCTTGGTCGGTTATTACCTATGTGCTGTGTAGAAGTAAAAGCTTTAGGGGGAGATAGTTAGAATATGTTAATACCTCAGGCTAAAAGATATGCTATGGAAATATGTGATACTTATAAATTAGAAAGAATAATGGTTATATGTGCCAAAGGACACGAAATAGCATATTTTATCTATCAAAAAGGTTTCAGTGATCTACATAGTCTTACTGATAAATATGATAGTCATAAAGATCTGATATGTCTTGTCTTTAAGGATAACACCATTAAACCTATACCTCAGCTTAATACTGTTAATATACAGATACAAATATTGGATATGGGGTTATAAAGTTATTTTATTTCATCAGTTATCTTAGGTCGGTATTCTGTAAGTATGGTTACTCCTCCTGAGGTATGCAAAATAGAAAATGGTAACGATTTTGAATGGGTATTAAAGGAAGGAACTACTACCTATCTTAATAAAGAGGAAGTACCTTTAAAAATTGCTTCTAGAACATTTAATAGGAATGTAGGCTTAAATCCATTATCAAGAAGTTCACCTATCTTAAGTAATGTAGGTTCAAACTCCACAGATTTTTGAAAGGACGTTTGATTATTGAATAAGGATAAATTAACTAAAATTTCATAATTACTTAAGGTATTTATATTAAACATAGACTTATTATGTTGTAGCTCACTTTCACTACGTATTAAGTATGGGAGCAGTATTTGCATTATTTAGTGCATGATATTTCTGAATACCTAAAATATTAGGTTTAGATTATAACAAGATGTTAGGTAAAGTACATTTCTGAATCTTATTTATCGGAGTTAATGTTACATTTTTCCCTCAACATTTTTTAGGTCATTTAAACTGTAGGCCCTTTATAATGGTAACATTATAATATGCATAACGTAAATTGCTGGGAAATCCTTTATATTTAAATGATTATCAGCAGGGAAGCCATATTTTATAAAACACTTTATGGAACCTTCAGAGACTAGAGACGTTATATCCTATAATTAAAATAGGATAATCATATAGTCCATAGCATATAGTAATATATGTCATATTTCTTATATATTTATTTTATATAAAAAAAAAATTTTTTTTTATTTTCTTATAATATACTTTTAATGTTTTTTTTTCAGTAAATACTTTAATAAAAATAATTGAATTAATTTACATAAAAATAAAAGATTTTAACTTTTATTTACTAACAAATTTATTTTTTAGTTGCTTTATTAAGCTATTTTTTCAAATAAAATAATTTTTTATTTTCTTATAATTTCAAGATTTTTTTTAAGAAAATACTCTAATAAATTTTTTAGTTTATATCTAAAAATGCTACAGGGAATGCCGAGAAGAATTAGTGATTATCCCGATGCCTTTGCCGGATGAAATTTAGTAAGTAGTTTTGGATCTATTATTAGTGTAGTAGCTACATGACTCTTTTTATATATAGTTCATGTACAATTAGTTGAAGGTAAATCTACAACGAGATATCCTTGATTAACTCCCGAATTTTATAGTGATACATTACAAACATTATTAAAAAGAAGTTATAATAGTTTAGAGTGAGCCTTGAGTAGTCCGCCAAAACCTCACGCATTTATAAGTTTACCTTTACAAAGTCCTTGTACAATTCATGGTATAGCGACAGGTATTTGTCAAGCATGTTGAAACATAAAACATGCAAATATAATTGCATGTAATCATCAGTGAATTGCATTTACTCAAGCTAGCTTAGCGGGAACTGCATGTGACTTTGGTTCTCCAGCGCATACAGTAACTTCGCACACTTTAACTTACACTTGTAATTTATGCCATGCCATAGCTTGTTCAGGTTGCATGGCTTAATACTTAGTCTGAATATATATATATCTATATTTGCAAACTATAATTATAATTAATAATGCTAAAAAATAAAACTTATGGTATAAATGTTTTTATTATTTAGTTGGTCATATTTGTGTATACCTTAAATATAAGGATTGTAAAAAAAAAATTCTTAAAAGGTACAAAAAAAATAACTTTTTTTTTTAGAACTCCTAAAAGAATAAGGGAATAAAATATATAAAAATGCTACAAGGAATGCCGAGAAGAATTAGTGATTATCCTGATGCCTTTGCCGGATGAAATTTAGTAAGTAGTTTTGGATCTATTATTAGTGTGATAGCTACATGACTTTTTTTATATATAGTTCATGTACAATTAGTTGAAGGTAAAGTTACAACGAGATATCCTTGATTAACTCCCGAATTTTATAGTGATACATTACAAACATTATTAAAGAGAAGTTATAATTCTTTAGAATGAGCCTTAACTTCACCGCCAAAACCTCATGCATTTATAAGTTTACCTTTACAAAGTCCTTGCTTTACTCATTTTCTAGCAGATCCGTATGGTTTTTGTTGTATTTGTGATGTAATATTACCTGGTATAGCCAAACAAGTCTTTATAGATTGTACTCATGAGTTTTCACAATTAGTTGTTCAACCTCATAATATTGGTATGTTATGTAGTTTTGGTGATGGTTGTCACATAGCAACAGTATGCCAGTCCTCTGTAGTATTCGTGTGTCATATATGTAATGCAGTTGCTTGTTCATTTTGTTATGTGCCCTATTAAGACCTTAACTTACAAGAATAAACTGGAATTATATATTAAAATAAGTTTTTTTTTTATTAAGTATATTAGAAATAAAAAAAAGTTTTTTATATGAAAAATTAGCTTAATAGGTAAAGCAACTAAAAAATAAATTTGTTAGTAAATAAAAGTTAAAATCTTTTATTTTTATGTAAATTAATTCAATTATTTTTATTAGAGAATAATATATTTTTAAAAAAAGTATTTAAAAGTACATTCAATAAAAAAGCCAATTTATAAAGTACCCCTATAAGAAAAAAAATATGAAAAATTGCTACAAGGAATGCCGAGAAGAATTAGTGATTACCCTGACGCCTTTGCCGGATGAAATTTAGTAAGTAGTTTTGGATCTATTATTAGTGTAGTAGCTACATGGCTTTTTTTATATATAGTTTATATCCAGTTAGTTGAGGGTAAAGCGACTAGCAGATATCCTTGATTAACTTCACAATTTTATAATGACAGTTTACAAACATTATTAAATAGAAGCTATAATAGTTTAGAGTGAGCATTGAGTAGTCCGCCAAAACCTCATGCATTTATAAGTTTACCATTACAAAGTATTTTAGGTTTAATTATATATAATTTCTTATGTAACCCTAAAGTAATAATATATAGATTTATAATATTGTTTATTTTAGGTACATTATTTAAATCTTCATTAGCTATTTATTTGGATATACCCTATACTTCTATTGAGTTTATTATAACAAGCTTTATGTCTATTATAGCAGCTTTATTAACAGATATTTATGTATTACTGCCGAGTCCACTGGCTTTATTTAACTTTTTTGTTTACGGTATAAATATATTTAAGGATATAGAATTACCAAAATCTTTCAAAATTAATTCGTTTTCTGAAAAGAAACTTCCACTTTTCAGTTCTCAAGATATTACTGAAAGTAAAAGTTCAGTAGATCCGCAAAAAGGTATACAGAACGAAACAAAAATCGAGGATATATTTTATGTAGATTCTATAACAAAAGAGTATAATAATTTTAAAGAAGAATTATCCAAAGTAGTTAAAGGGCTTAAAGAACGCCTGGATTTATTAGAAAAAAATCTAGATTTAATTGCTACAAATAAAGTAAGTAGTGAAAAAGTTGTTTCAGGTATGCTTGAAGATCAACTAATGTCATATAATGGTGTTAGTATATCTAGAATACGAGTAGGTAAAATAAATTTCCCTAGCCTTCCCTTAGACGTAAAAAACGAGTTATTAGCTATTGAAAAAGAATTTATAGAATTAAATAGAAAGGTTGTTTCAGATATAAATAAAATTAATAAAGGTTATTGAAGGGATGATATGAAAAATATAAAAATATTTTTTGATACTATGAATGCCTATCGTAATAAATCAAATAAAATAATTTCTAAGTTCGACAGAATATTACATGAATCTATTAAAACTCATATGGCCGAAATTTATAAAATTAAAGATTTTAGACAGTTGGTAAACACAGAAGTACCTAAGACAGTTAAAGAAGTAGTAGATCAAGATAGTTACCTAAAAAAAAGAATTGGTGAAATAATAAAATCTAAAAGCTAAAAAAAATATACTTTAATTTTAGTTTTATATAACTATTTACTAAGATTAGTCTAATGTTTATAAAATACCTAATATATATATGGTTTTAATATATAATTTACCTTTTAAATTATATATTATATATGCATTTAAATTACGTATAGTATATGGTAGTAGTATTGGGATTTTTAGTGAATTATATTTATTAATACTAAATATAAGATCTGTAATATCAATACCTTATTTGTTATAATTGAAATAAAACTTTTATTCAATAAGGTATTAGTATTATAAAAAGAATTAGCTTAATGGGTAAAGCAACTATATATTATATATATTAGTTAAATAAAGGTTCAAATCTTTTATTCTTTTATGTTAATTATTTCAACTATTTTTTTATTATTATCTAATGCCGTTACACTAAGACGAGATAAGTCTATACTTTATAATAGAGTAGCTATTATAATTTTATTTTATACTTCTACAATAGCTTTTAATAGCTTATATATTATATATTTAGATAGAGGTATAGGTTTATTTGGTGGTTTATTTCATGCAACTAGTATTACACAAATTTTTCATATTTTTATATTTATAATAGGTATGGCTATTTTACAGTTAACTGCATTTTATCCAAGAAAAGTTTGAATACCCGATTTTTCTTCTATAAGTAAATTATTTTTATATAAATTTTTATATTATAGAACAAAAATAATAGATAAAATGGGAGAACAATTTAAAATAATAGAATATCCTTTAATTTTATTATTTATTATAACGGGGGCAGTATTTTTAATTTCTACTAGCGATTTAGTTTCTATATTTCTTTCTATAGAATTACAAAGCTATGGATTATATTTACTTAGTACTTTATACAGAAATTCAGAATTAGCTACTTCTGGTGGTCTTACATATTTTTTACTAGGAGGTTTAAGTTCATGTTTTATTTTATTAGGTACAAGTTTATTATATGCAAATTCAGGTACAACTAATCTAGATGGTATATACGTAGTAACAAGTATAAGTGATTTAGGTAATGATATAAAAGAAATAAACAATAATATTTTAGATTGATATAAATCTGATTATATTAATATTTCTTTATTAATTTTAAGTGTAGGTTTCTTATTTAAAGTAAGTGCCGCACCTTTTCATTTCTGATCTCCTGACGTTTATGATGCTATACCTACAATAGTTACAACATTTGTAGCAATAATAGCTAAAATATCTATATTTGTATTTTTATTAGAGTTAGTACATTATACAAGTAACTCCTTATTTAATTATGAATTTAGTTGAACTTCAAGTTTATTGGTTAGTTCTTTACTTTCATTAATTGTAGGTACAGTTTTAGGTTTAACTCAAATAAGAATTAAAAGATTATTTGCTTATAGTACTATATCACA
>Ga0247778_1000493_pt1 | contig 47191 bp, 43 predicted proteins | sample UWRJL049202B5_FD_179939 | JGI IMG/M metagenome (GOLD analysis project Ga0247778, IMG submission 179939) | Plant litter microbial communities from Arlington Agricultural Research Station in Wisconsin, United States - UWRJ-L049-202B-5 | ecosystem: Environmental > Terrestrial > Plant litter >... | reverse complement strand
CGCCTCCTCCGGCCTCGGCCTCTCCGCCGCCCAGCAACTCGCCCTCCTCTCCCCCTCCCACCTCATCCTCGCCGTGCGCTCCCTCTCCCTCGGCGCCGCCGCCAAAGCCGCCATCCTCTCTTCTGCCGGCTCCCGTTTCCAAGGAACCATTTCAGTCTGGCAATTAGACCTCTCTTCCCTCTCCAGTATCAAAGCTTTCGCGCACCGCGCGACCACTGAACTCGATCGACTGGATGCGATCGTACATAATGCGGGCATGCTTACGTTGAATCCCCGCAAGGCGGAGACAGGAGACGATTTGCAGATTATGGTGCATGCGCTCGGCCCGACGTACTTGTCGCTGTTGCTGGCAGAGAAGATGAGGGAGAGTGGGAAGGCGACGGGGGTGAAGGGAAGGGTGAGTGTGGTGGGGAGTGATACGCATTGGTTTGCGAGAAGGGAGGGTTGGAGTGAAGAGGGGGGAGGGGGGGCGTTGGAAGCGTTGAGGAGGGAGGGGGTTGTGAAGGCTGATGAGTGGTATGTTGATTTGTAATGGTTTGATTTGATTTACTTTTTGCGTTAATGAGCTCGAGGAAACTGATTCCCGGCAATTAACTACAGGAATCCCATTTCAAAACTCCTGATCGTTCTATTGTCGCTGCAGCTTAGCAAGCACCTTGCCCCGGATATCATTGTCAACATAGCGAACCCCGGACTTTGCAAGACCAGCGTCCATCGGGAGTTTGCCGGTGTGCAAGCCGCAGTGTTTTCAGTTATTGAAGCGCTTTTGGCGAGGAGCTCGGAGGTGGGTGCGAGGACGCTGGTTGCGGGGGTAGTTGCTGGAGAGGAGAGTCAGGGGAGGTATATGAGTGATGGAGTTTTAAGCCAGTGAGTTATAAGTTTTTTTTCGTTACTGGTCAGGTTTCTTGGAAATGAATGAGATGAGCTAACGAAATTGCTAAAATTTAGACCATCGGACTTTGTTCTGAGTAAAGAGGGCCAAGATCTTGGGAAGAAACTTTGGGATGAGGTTTTAAAAAAGATGGAGTAGAAGTCAAAACTGAAATTTGTATGTTCTGTAGCTGAATGAGCATTTGAATTCATGCAAAGTTTGTATTAGACATCATAATTTGAGAATCTGAGAATTTATATCTCATAGGACTAACTTGTATTCGAGCTCTTGAAATCGAAGCATCTGTCGATTCTATTGCCTTTCCACATGAAACCAATGCATCCACAAACACCGTTCTTGTAGAAAAGCTATACTATCAAAGTATGACCTTTACCACTAACAAATTTAAGCATCATGGAAATTTGCAACATCTGGATATTCCGGCTTCACCGGCATCCAATCTTCCCCCTTCCCAAAATATTCTCTAACTTTCGGCAAGAACTTACTTCCCTCCGGACAAAACTGCTGAGCCGCCGGATAAGCCTTCCCATCATGGGCCAATTCATGCGTCAACTCCTCGTTGTAGCCGAAACACGCAGTGTGCTGTCTGGCCCAGCGCTCGAGCTTCGCCCAGTCGCGACAGTGGCGCTGCTGACCTAGCCCAATCATTGGAGGCGGTTTGTCCGCGCTGGTATCGACGGGTATGTAGCGGGGGGTATCGTCGGCGGCGCATTCTATGTCGTTGCGGATGTTGTCGAGGCAGTGGAAGATGTGCTCAACGTGGTAGGTTTGTGGGCGGGATAGGCGGTATTCGAGGTTGGAGCGGTGGAGGACTTTCTGTGGGGGTCGTTAGCTACCTATGTGCATACACCGAGTCCATTTTCGTTGGATGAGTAGGCTGGAGTTGGAGAAAGGAAGTGGACTTACGAGACAATGTATGCTATGGACCGATGTAACCATGTATTGGCTATAGTTTTCAGGATCCCATGGAAAAGCGACGGACGCCGGAAGATCCATCTCTTCAGACTCTTCTTTTGATAGCGCTATCACTCCGTAATCGATATCTACAGCTAGCCAGGCTTCATCAACAGCGGTGATGTTATGGTCCGTGAACTCATTGTGGGCTACCCATGTGCCGGAAGTAATAGGGAGATCAGCTAAAAGTTGTCAGCTTCTCTTCTCAACTGCTAGGGGGCAAATTTCACTTCATTTGAACATACCATATGGAGTTCTGTTCTTCTTAGGGTCATTGAAACCGATAGACTTATACCAGGCGAGAGAAAGAATGAGGTTCAGTAGGGTTGTTGGAATGAGAATAGTAATGACGAAGAGATAAACTCCTTTTCGGGAAAACGTAAAAGTTGGTGGCGTCTTTCGGATTCGGTAGATTGTATCCATTTCATCATCTTCGTTTTCAAGCGAGTGAGAAGAACGGTTGGCATTGTTCAAGAGGTGATAATCCTCAGCTTGCTTTGACATTTTGAAGTATAGAAATTGAGGCCGCTCAATGCAGGAGATGAATGGTAAGTCTTGCTGTTACTGCAGTGTTAAGGTGCGAAAGACAACTGAACAGGTAGCGGACTAGTGCTAGTAAAATATATATGAAATGAAACGTTACCACGTAAGCCAATCAGTACAGTAACCGAAAGAGGAGAACAAGATTGATAAAAAAGTGTATGCTAATTGCCTATCATTCATCTATCTACCAAAAGAAGTTATTTTTATGTAAATTTACAATTACATTTCTGGGTTGAGTCACTGAACACAATAATCATTCGATATGAAATCAGCGGTGCTAGCATCAAGACTGAAATGCAATACAAGATCTGACAAAGGATTTCCTTTGTGAGTTTGCTCCATTTCCAAAGAGTGAGCCTCGTCACACTCGTCTAGGTGTCTCGAAGTACTATCCTAAACAAGTAATCAATTGCGAATGTACATCGTGACTGAGCCTGTCTGGACGATCGGCAAATACTATGAAGTAGAGACAATCCAGAAGAATCCTCTTGCCCTAGGATGTTGAAGATCGCGAAACCGCTACAGTCACATTTCTTATCTCCGGACCGGTGATATTCCCTGTACGGTAGTTCGGGGGTATCAAATCCCAGCGGCACTTTACAGCTTGATCCCGAATGTCTTGCAGGATAACGTTATTGGCTTATTTGTATATCGTCCCGAGCCGAAGATTTGTAAATGACAGGGCTTGCTGGCAGGGGGGTACAGGCTGCGGTGAAAACGGGCGTAAAACAACCCCCTTGTCTGCGGGGCTATGCTAACAAGTGTTAGACCTGCGACGACGTACTTTGACTTAGCTAATACTTCAACCATTTGATATGCAATTTAGTAGGTTAAAGCTCGACTGGAGGGATTGAAAAGGATGTGGCACAGCGAATGGCGGTGTGGTATCTTGGTTTAGTAAATTTCCCTCACACTAGCTGCGCCGCTGCCTTACAGTACTCATCCGACTACCCTGCCTCTAAATCACCGACCCAGTCGGCCACTTTCTTCGTCGACTTAGAACCCTGCTTCTGCTCCCGCCCAGTAGAACAATTTCTGATCCTCGGACCATTAATTGGGAAAAGCTACATCCTTCTGAATATACAGTTTTGACTATTTCTTCTCTGTTGCAAACGTTGCATCATATTGACCTGCAATACTAAGTTGACCCACCTACCTAGAAGAGGAAACTCCTTAAGACATTTTCTATTTTTACATTACGCGTTGACAAGACTAAGACCCGTATCCAGGTAGTGTGTCAAGTGCATGTGCAGTAATGGCGGAGAGGAGTTTTAGATCGTTGGATGACAAAGATTTCAGACGAACAAGAGGTGTGTGCTGGGGAAGTTGATGTGTACCCCCAGAGAATGAGTCCTCGACTCCCCAGACCCTCATTCCCAGTTTTCAGATTTGGTTTCCCACAAAGTACTCTCGTCCTCTTCAGATTCATCCGAACATGGAGATATATTTGGTTTTATGTTGCGCTGCAGCCTTTTTCTGTGTCCATCTAGCACGCAATTTCTTTTCTAGATCTGCCAGTGCCATTCCTGGGCCTTTCCTTGCACGGTTTTCTAATCTATGGAGATTATATCACACATGGCGGGGAGACTCCGAGCAGACCCTTTACAATCTCCATTGCAAATATGGAGATGCCGTTAGAATCGGGCCTCAGGTTGTGAGCATATCGAACCCGGAAGCCATTGAAAAGATATATGGCTTGAAAACGGACTTCATAAAAGTTGGTATGCCGCGATCAAATGACCTATTCATCGCTGATACCGTAGAAAGAGCAACTACTTTGACGTTATGACAGCGGTCCAGAATGGAGAAGTGATTCCAACGCTTGTTACTACCAAGGATAAGACCAAACATGCTGCTCTACGAAGGCCAATTACGGGAGCCTTTGCCATGTCTACACTTGTCAAGTACGAGCCATATGTAGACGATGTTATCAAATTATTCATGACTCAGCTCGACGAGCGATTTGCGTCGGGGTTCGGTGATCCCACAGTGTGTGAAATGGATAAATTTGTTCAGTATTGTAAGTCTAGGCAGAATCACGGCACATTTGTTTTCTACTCACAAACCTACCCTAGTTGCTTTCGATGTGACTGGAGAACTCACCTTCGGCCGTTCTTTTGGATTCTTGAAATCTGGTCACGATATTGAGGGTCAAATAGGATCAATTGGTGAAGCCTTTGTGTACTTCGGTATCGCAGGTCAGATGCCCTGGATAGACTGGTACCTGACCAAAAATCCTATCATCACCAAGTATCTTCCAATCAAGAACCCGTATATCGAAGCCGCGATCAAGAAATTGAAGGAACGATTTGAGAATACTGGCTCCATCTCACTTGATAACTCCCGCCACGATCTTCTCGCCTGCTTCCTAGATGCTCAGAAGAATGACCCAAGTCGTACCACCGATGAAATTATCCTTGGCTACGTTATGACCATGCTATTAGCAGGAAGTGACACTTCTGCGGTTGGCTTGCGTGCTGTGGTATACTATCTTGCCAAACATGGGGAAGTTCGTGCCCGTTTGCAAGCTGAGCTTGACGATGCAAATCTCAGCTTCCCTGTGACTTGGAAAGAGAGCCAAGAGTTGCCATACCTCGATGCTGTGATAAAAGAAGGATTGCGAATACATCCCGTGGGGTCGGTTTTGCAAGAGCGTGTTGTTCCAAATGATGGGCTTCAGCTTGCGGATGGCAGACGAATTGGTCCGGGTGCAGTAGTGGGCATGTCAGCTTGGAATGTGAATCGCCGAGCCGATATATTTGGAAGAGATGCGGAATTGTACAACCCTGATAGATGGCTACAGCAGGAGCATGAACGTCATGATGATTGGAAAGAGAGACTAAAACTGATGAAAAGAGCTGATATTACGTTCGGGCACGGCACAAGATCGTGCATCGGAAAGAATCTGGTTTATCTCGAGATGTACAAGCTAGTGGCAACCTTGTTCAATGCTTTCGAGGTAAGCTAAGACCACATTGTTACTTCCATTGAAGAGTATACTAACTTAGACCGAAGATTGAACTTGCAGATCCGAACAAAGAGTGGAAAACAACTAGCAGTACTATGGTATCCCAGTCGGAGATTAATGTCAAAATACGGTGGCGGAAAGGAAATGGTCTTGGTTGTGTAGAGAAACAAAAGACATAAATTGGGTCTGACTCGGGATCATCAGATAATAGTCTGGCGTCCAGATTCCACTGTAATCTGGCAAAACTATTGTTGTGTCTACGTAGTCCTGTTGTTCAGCTAACGTACAGCTAAGCCTGGTACCACAATATATACTTTTCTTGTAAACGACTTCGCCTTTGGGCGGTTTATATTTAGCAAAGTTTTGCCTAAATTTGCAAGAATTGGCTTGTATATTCTTCATCTCTCAAATCTAACTGGCAGTGGTACTATTGTATAACCTATTAAAATCTCCTCTACTCGCAAATGAAAGTCTGACACGGCTTAAAATAAAAAGTCTTTAATTTTATTACCAGCTTACCCAGAAAACAACTTAAATTTAACCTACTACATGTCGATTGGTGCGCTACTGTAAAGGTAACATCGTGGCACACTGAAATACTTGGGTCAATGTGATTGTGACGATCATGTCTTTCTGCCTGGGAACTATAGGGACTTGTGTCGATTACCTCTTTACTGGAGACTTCGGGGCCGCTGGTCATATGATACTCGCTTTTGTATATCCGGCATCGGAAACTCCTGGACTTTTTTTGGGAGCTTGGCTTTGGAAGAATTTCGACGGACACTTGGCGTCTTGCGCTCAAACAGGGGAAAGACCCTAAACTTCCGTCACTGTATTGTCACCCTAAAATCCAGAAGGTGAACGGCATAGTCCAAATTGGCGTTTTAGGAGCCATCTGAGTGGTGTATCATATACCTTGCAAAATTGGTCTCCACTGTCACCTGGGCAGCAGAGAAAACAAGCGAGTACTGGTACAGTCAGTACTCTACTGTCACATCATAAGGCCCCTGCATTTTGGGCCACTTTTTATGTACTGATCTCGGCAACTTTTTTTTCTGGTCAAAAATCGCCGAGCTTACGGAGTACGAAGTATGAGGGCCTGTCGCAAAAAGTTCCGATTACATGAGGCTTCTGACCCACTGGGGGGGCGCCTGAAAATTGCGGGTGTTGCAATGCAGCCACATGCTCAAATCCTGCCTGACAAGTCGAGATACGGTCGATGAGATGACTACCGAAGTACAGGGGCCTATAGCGCTCCTCGTGTTCCGGGGCCCTTCGGTGCCTGTCGGCGCCCTTCAGGATATACTTCGTCCCAGGCGAAATAAAACTGCCAAGGAATCCTACGGACATGGGGTTTATTTTGCCGCTCCCAGAGCCGTCGTCACCCCCCGCCCGTGGCGTTTCTTGGCAGCTTTATTTCGCCTGGGACGAAGTAAGATGCGACGAGCGAATCTGGATTGGTCGGAACTTGGTCTTTACCGTGGCCCCCGTATGTACGCCGTGCTTCCGGCAAACAGACCTTGCCGCAGTGCCACCGGCAAGACGACTCATCGAAGGAAGAGCTGCCAATCACGGTATTCGTGCCACTAGTTTGCCGATCCCAGAAGTGCTGCGGAGCACCAAGACTTCACGGACGAAATTCACGGACGAAACTCCAATCTGCAAGTTTATGCAGGAGAGAACCACGAGAAGTGTCCTCGCTGGTTGTGGCCTTATTAGGCAACTAATAAGAAGTAGTTTATGTCTTTCTTCAACCCTGATAATAGCCCATTTGTATTCCCTGAAGCAGATCAATTAGTAGCCCAAGAGAGGCATAGTTCTTTCAATCCATCAAATCCTCCTCCTGGTAGAATCACTACGAAACTGTTTTCTTTTCTCCTACAAGGGAAGTTAATCATTCTCGTTACTAGTTAGCTTTTTACAAAGGTACCTTGCTACTGACCATCCCTACCCAAACTCCCTTGAATGCCCTGCAATTTATCTACGGCAGCGTGATCACTACTACTTCCCATTTCAGTCTACCACAAAATCTATTCTAAGATATTATTTTTCGGACCCAATTTCGTCTTTCTGTCAATTGTGATTTTCCAAACTGGAATCTCAGCGGAACATTTGAATATTTATCCCTGCGGGCCATTTTAAATAGTCTCCACCCAATATTGGTAGTTCTCGCTCTCATCCTCACTCTGCTTATCTACATCTTCGCTTTCATTTTTTGTTGCACCAAATCGGCTTCATCATACAAAATGCTTTTAACTAGGCCTCAGCTAGAGTCTCTTTTCGACCGCATCAACCTTCCTCATGAGACTAAAGTCGATCTCAAGCAACCAGGTGGTGGCAGTAATGCCCTTGCTGCCCTTACTCGACTCCAACAATACACGCAGTCTTTTGTTCCTTTCGAAAACACTGCTCTCCATTACTCTGTCCACCGCCTCTTTGAGCTGGATGTCCCGTCCCTTTACCGCAAGATTGTAGACGACAATGAAGGGGGTCTCTGTTTTCAGATAACACGGCTCTTCCTATACGTGTTGAAGTCTCTGGGCTACACTGTCTACCCCACGGCGGGCCGAATCAACCACACCGTTTCTGTCAACGCCTCGGGCGCCGATAATCGCCCTGTTTTTGGAGATTGGGCGCATATGGTCCTTATTGTGACTATCACCGGACAGAAGTATCTCGTTGACTTCTCCTTCGGGCCCAATGCACCCGTAAGCCCAGTTCCACTTGTGGCGAATGTGGTGGAGCCTGACATGAAGCCTCGACGGCGAAGGCTTGTTTATTCCAACATCAACCAGAACGCTGACCCCGATCAACGATACTGGAGGCTTCAGTTGTCCAACGACCCTTCGAAAGATGAGTGGTTTGATTCTTACGCCTTTAAGGAGCAGGAGTTTCTGATGCCGGACTATGATAATATTCAATTAGGCTTTCGCCACAGCCGGGTAGCTTGGTTTATGTACAAAGTGATGGCATACCGAGTGTTGTTGGATGACAATGGGGTACCAGCCGGTTGGTATATGATGTGGGAGCATGTGGTAAGGAAATCTTGGCATGGAAAGGTGACCGTGGTGGAGAAGGGAATGGGAGAACCAGAAAGAGTGATCGCACTGAAGAAATATTTCAATATTACTGTAAGTGAGACTGGGAAGAAAGCCATTAAGGGATCCTTTGGAGCTCTGAGGGCCCAACTCTAGAGGAGGAAAAAGGGATTTTGCAAGCATGAACGGACATGTAATTAGACTGTCGTTACCAAAATTCGTTTGTATCAGTCTCAAAAATATTCTGTCAAGGCGAAGTATTATATATCCAACCATGATGCCCAAGTTGAGAAGGTTCGGTACAATGTGAGATGTCGACGGAAAATTGCTTATTTATCTCTGCGAGTCATCTCGATCAAAATCCCATTCTAACCCACTCTTGACCCAAAATACGGTTCGGTGTGTAGTTTTTGAACAGACCCAAAATTTAAAGATGTGACGTCTAATCCTTTTTGTTTCTTCTACACTAACGGCAAGACTATATCACAATTGACTCCAGTAAACGTTTCCCCTAACGGGTTTTCTTGCAACAACAACTTGCAGCGCATGTCTGAAATACGCTCCTTGCTTCGCCTCAGCCACCACCTTTTCAATTAACGCCCTTACACGTTTCCCTCCCTCAATTTGGCCATTCTCCTCAAGCAAGGACGCGTGCTCCATATGTGCCACGCACAACATTTCCGTGAAGGGCCTGAGCAAGTAATCAGGGGGCGCATACTCGACAGATGCTCTCGTTAAAAGTCCATTCGTTAGAAAGTGTGATGTGAGCTTAGGTATCCAGTTAAGGGGTTTCTGTGCTCCCATCCCAGCTAGCATACTAGCGAGACCTTCCATGGGTATTGAGTCGTTGGCACGAATAACGCCCGTAGTTTCAGAGTTGTACTCATCCCACTGGATATACCCGCCAGGTTCTGTAAAACATTTAGCCCCAGAATTATCGCAACCAAGATTTTACTTCATAGCTTACTAAGTAGAGACATGCAGTGCTTGATGATGGAGCTGGGGTCGTTGTTGTCGACCACAAGTGTAAAAAGACGTATATGAACAATGTCATACTGTCCCTGCAATGAAGCTGGTGGCGATACAGATGCGTCAAGCTTTTGGAAGGAGACGTTTGCAGGAATCCATTCTCGAGCAGGGAATTGCGAGTCAGAAATATCAAAGCCATCAAGTTTCGCCGAAGCAGGAAGGTCTTTCGCCAATTCCAGTAGCCAGATGCTATCAGAAACGTTAGTTTTTTTGACTGCTCCCCTCAGCAAGTTACTTTGGGGATATTTACCCAGTTCCAGTGCCGACTTCTGCAATCATAAGTTCATTGTGTTCACGAGGAATTGCAGGATGGAGGTTGAACCCGCAAGATTCTTTCCAAAGATAATGCTGAAAATTCAGTCTAAAAACCAGTCAGGAGCTTTTCTTCAGCAACAATGATATTTCTCACCTAGCCGACGCAAGGAAATCTCGTCCAAGGCCGTAAGTTTCTGCCGAATTCTTCAAGTTTTCCATGACTATGATTTGTGATAGTGACAAAGAACAATTAAAAAAGCTGGGTATATTTTAAATCGCCAAAGAATCGTGCCCTCTTATCTATGAAGAATAATCTCATCACGTGTTTTGGAATTGCCCTTGCTTACCAGGGTGACAACACTTTTACCGTAAACCGATATAATTCGTAGATGTGTCTTCCTAAGTCGGTGGATCACACCTAAATCCTCTCGCGAACATAATTCGTCAAAGTGCGATAAGCGATGACCTGCGCTACTGTATGATCCTTCCGGGTTTCAGCGAGGGGGGACAGTCAGCACTTGCCCCGTGGTTCAGGCCATTCCACTTAGGGTTGTTGTGCGTGATGGAACATGCCACATGAAAAACAGCTAGTTGATATGATACCACATCCGTAAAAATTAATTCCCTAGCGCTTGTAAATTACCTATGTCTAGGTCGACGAAAAAAAGTGGCCGACTAGGTCACTAGAAACTCGGCCATTTTTTTGATCGACTTAGAACCTACCTTCCGGTACATAATATCTGCCTCGAGTAACTTGGCGAGAGAAGATCCAAAGCAATCAACGATAAATGCAGTTTCCGCATTACTATATGCCCATTTCGTTCAAATTAACCATGGCCACAAGTTTCTTAAGGCTGTCTGCGGCTGGCTTTACGCTCTTCATCGTTCTTTATTATATTGTTCCTTACTTTCAGCGACCTGCTCTCAAACGAATCCCGGGGCCGTTTTTAGCAAAATTCAGCAGCTTATGGCTACTTTTTCAAGCTCGACGGGGACACAAATATAGAGTCGTTGATGCTGCACACGCCAGATGGGGCCCTTTGGTACGAATTCAGCCTCACCATGTTTCAGTGGCAGATGCAGGTGCTGTGAATGCAATTTATGGTCATGGAAATGGTTTTCTAAAGAGGTGCGACAACATTCACACCTTGTCTTCGCACAGCTGCTAACTATAAGCCGAACAAAGCGAGTTCTATGACGCGTTTGTTTCTGTCGACCGGGGACTCTTCAGTACCCGAGATAGAGCTGAGCATACGCGCAAGCGCAAGATCATCTCCCATACTTTCAGCTCCCGCTCAGTTGTCGAATTCGAGCAGTATATGCGACAAAGCTTTGTCGACTTGATTGAACAATGGGACAAACTGTCCAAAACCCCACATCCGGAGCAGTTCACGTCCTTAGACCTCTTGCCCTGGATGAACTTTCTTGCCTTCGACATTATCAGTAACCTCTCTTTTGGGGAAGCCTTTGGCATGGTTAGGAAAGGAGAAGATATTGCCGAGATCCGTATGACCCCCAAATCACCGGTGACCTATGCCCCTGCAATCGGAATTTTCAGTGCTCGCAGTGAGTTTAATGCTGCGATGGGGTGTCTTCCGCATCTGAAGCCCTATGCGAGATATTTTCCCGGTATGAATTCTGAGTTGGCTCATGTAAATGTATATCATGGACTAACAACAACCAAAAGATCCCTTTTTCGCCAAAGGAGCGTTGGCCGGCCAAAAAGTTGCTGGAATTGGCGTTTCTCAAGTAACAGAGAGGTTGCAAAATGTAGACAAAATCCAGAGGGTGGATTTGTTAGCACGCCTTATGGAAGGACGTGATGCTAAAGGCGAAAAGCTTGGTCGCGATGAGCTTACAGCAGAAGCGTTGACCCAATTGGTAGCGGGCTCAGATACAATGAGCACGTCGATGTGCGCTCTGTTATTCCACTGCATTCAGACACCAGGAGTCAAAGAAAAGTTACAAAGAGAGTTGATTGAGGCCCTCCCAGAGTTAGATAGTATTCCAGACTACAACTCAGTCAAGCGCCTACCGTAGTAGGTTATTCTGCTGATATGTAGCGATCGAATTGCTAATTGTCTCAGCCTTCAAAATGTGATCAAAGAGTCACTCCGTATACACTCAACCAACTCATCAGGCTTACCTCGGGTTGTTACGCCAGGTGATGGTGTTCGTATTTGCGGGCATCATTTTCCTGCCGGGACGGTTCTGAGCGTACCAGCTTATACACTTCACCACTCACATGAAATATGGGGACCAGACGCAGATGATTTCCGACCTGATCGATGGGACAGTATTACAGAGACCCAGAAACAGGCTTTCATTCCTTTCAGCGTTGGGCCTCGGGCCTGTACCGGACGCAATGTGGCTGAAATGCAGCTTGCGCTTACAGCAGCTTTGATATTCAGAAGGTATGACTTCGAATTGTATGAGAAAGATTTGGAGACAAGAGAAGGGTTCTTGAGAAAGCCAGTGAGATGCTTAGCAGGCATTAAAAGGTTATCTAATTAAACATAGGAGCTCCATCGCGTTGTTAGATCATTGATACGCTGAAAACTATGTACTTTATCGTTTTGTGGACAGTAAATTCTTTAGAAGCGTAGCGCTATATGAAGTTCCTCCTTGTGCACCATGTATTACCGAGCACAGATCCGACATGATTTTCGAGTATTTGGATTGGCATCGGTGCTACTTCTGCAATCTCACAATGTAATTTATTTTTCTCCGCCGTTTCTCCGCGTCGGAGGCGCAATCTTCGATTTACTTCGAAATACTCAAGGATTTACAAAATGTCACAAAACCAATAAGCGTTGAATTAACCGGTAAACTCAGCATTAGTGTGAAGTTTATGTGGATCTGGCTTTGTCAAATCAAGGCGTAGTCTAGTGAATTAGCAACAACTGCCGATCTCATCCTGATAAGTGACCTCCAGAGCAATTTAGCGAGCCTCAGGGACCCCCGCGCCCAGTACAGTACCGGCCACGCTAAAGCGCTAGCGCTGGCGTCAACGTTACCTACCTACCGGTATTGGTATCTACATACCAAGATACAGCATACAGCAGCTGCGCCTCATAAGCACATTACTACCTAGATATCATGGGGGCGTTTGCTACTCGGAGACATTTTCTACTCGGAGACTTACTGTTTTCTTATGCCTGACAGTGGAGATCATAAAGTGGACACTTGTATTAGCAGCTTGGATTTTGGAGGGATTGATCATTGACGGAAGTTTACAGAGATCTCGGCTATTAGTCTTTGCCGGCTGGGGTATTTAAAGGTCGCTAAAATGTGCCGCAAGGCCCTGTCAGCGGAGCGGGTCGATCCCTAGCCGGCAACAACCTCCGGACTTGTCGCCGCGTTCGCCATAGCGTCCTTTACCTTGCAAACCTTACCTCAATGTCGCTTTGAGATCGCGGAGGCACAGTAGAAATGGGCGTTTTAGAAGCTCTCTGGATGCTCCAAATCAGGCGTGGATTAGTCTCCACTGTCCCTGGTGGCGTCAATTACCCCCTGGGTAAGTGATAGGCACGTCCTCCTTGGACCAATTAGTCATCACACACTAATCGGGCCGCACAAATAAAATAACTTTATGCTGGATTAGTCTCCACTGTCAGATTCGAGTACCACAACAAATATTCCTTCCATCCTCTCGTAAATTCTGGCCCCTTTAAGCAATGCTTGAGAGGCTGGCTTGGTTCTGGCGGGGAATTCCATACAGTATACATTCCTGCTTGCAGATCTCAATTGTACTGTAACCCCTGTTTTTTGAAGTCTGATTTTCCAGGGGTATTTTTGCGGGTAATACTAGGATCTACCGCCGGTAGAAAGAATAGGAAAACGCCATTCCCGTTTGCAAAGTTGGTACGGTCAAGTACTGGATTTTGGTGGCTTGGAGGCGCACAAGTGCACGGAGGCTCAAGCTTACAGCAAAATCTATGCTCTGCCGGTACTACAGAGTCAGCAATCTCAAAGTTGAGTCCTGTGGGTCAAAAACACCCCTGGAAAATCAGACTTAAAAGTGGGGTGCTTGCGACGTGTGTATACCACGAGCTCAGATTTCCAAGACTGAGAAGGAGCTCGAGAATGAAACAGCCTTTGTCGGTGAAGAGTCTGGGCAGGAATCTTACGTGGTAAGCAGCCTGCGGGAAGCGGCACGTCTTACTCTATCTTGAGGCGCGAATCAACACCATTTCTGGCAGCTGCAGATCGGGTGTCTCTATCGTTCCTGAGTTTGAAGTTATTCTTTTCGTCGTGTCCTAACGTAGGGAAAACGAAGATGAGGTCGTCATCAGGCGCTGTCCTTTTTAATGCGTTTCAAATGTGTATAGTCATGAGGGCTGTCCATTAGATCGGCCAGGGGATGAGCATCTCCATCGAAACAGAGCAGCTAGGAGTAATGAGGTATGGGTCACAGTATTAGTATCCAACACAATATGCTAACCTTTGAAGCATCAATACAGCCACATAGTATGACTTTACCTTATTCATTGGCTCATTCCACGAAATGCATACTTCACCTGCAAATCTTGTCTCTCCGAAGATGTTATTCACGAGCATGGTCTCAAAGGCTGGAGCCGCCGAAAATCCTCGAGGAAACTTGAAGCTTTTTTGGAAAACGATAACAAGTCTAACGAAGTTTGCAAGACTTTCTCTAGTCTTATTCATATTTGGATCACTGAAGAATTTTCCACTTGCTTGGCATGTCCGTCTGATTCTCCTTTCAATAGTTTTGCTGCTCATGAACAATCACAGTTCCGGCTCTCATCTGCGATTCTCAGCCACTTACACACCTGGCGATCTCCAGTCCCCGCCCATCTAAGGCCATCAACGCTTTTTCTCCCGGTCATCACCAGCTCACATTCTCCACTATTTGAGTGCGATTTCAATCTACACAAGTCGAATTCTACCTACTTCACGGACTTGGATATAGCGAGAGCACACCTGATATGTTGCCAATTCAAAGATGGCCTAAGGATGCTACGGCGTAACGAGCGGGAGATGCTAGTCTTGGATGGGGAGGGCAACCCAGTAAAACAAGGCTGCCGTGTCATGCTTGGAAGTGTTATGTGTAGCTTCAAGAAAGAGATTGGCATTTACGAGCGTTATGACATGTGGACTAGGCTATTGTGCTGGGATAGAAAATGGCTGTATGTTGTTACTCATTTCGTCAAAAAGGGCACGGTGCGACCCACAGTCTACGTTTCGGAGAGTTGGAGCTGGTTTGGCGAGAAAAAAAGTCACCCTGTCGAAAACAAGGAAATTCACGACGGGAAGGGCTTAGGAGTCGAAAAGCACATCCTCGCGACTGCAATTTGCAAGTGCGTCGTTAAGTTAGGGAGCCTGACCGTTCATCCAGAGGTTCTCTTACAAGCGTCGGGATTATTACCACCAAAACCGGGAGGATGGGCAACGATGTCTCATTGCTCAAAAATATTTGTAACCAATGGGGGCAACGGCATAGCAACCGATGTGTCGGCGGCTAATGGAAATGGACATGCAAAGGGTCCGAAGAAAATTGATGAATGGGATTGGGAAAGAATCGAGGCCCTGAATAGGAGAGGACTGGAATATGCCAAGCTTTTCGCGGGATTAGATGGTTTACATCAGGAGTACTCAGGGAGCATAGGTCTAGCTCTTGGAAGCTATTCCACCTCCCTCTTCAACTTCTGATATGGTTCAGCTGTCATCCCGCAACAAAGCTTTGCACACAATATTGGGCCAATGAATAAATAGCTCAGACATCAAAATAAAGCTTATAGAGTAAACACTTCAGCGCATGATAATGGAATGAAACTTGTACGTAGCAAAAGACGGGGGGACTTGAATCTAGAAACTAAATCACTAGTTTGCAACAAATCAAGTCACCTACATGTCTTAGTCTGAGTTTATCCGTGGGCGGACAGTGAGCCAATTGAGGGAAGTTTCGCTGTTGGTCATTTAGAAACACAATTATTCTGAAATACTGAAATACATCCCGGGAAACCTGCAGTGAGAAAATCGGGCGACTTGGGTCCCGAGTCCCGACAAGTCTATGCCTCTACACCGCCTTTTTTTTCAAATCACATGTGGAAAGTACCGCAACCGCATGTGCTAGTACCCACAGAAGCCAATTATAGAAGCCAATTATAGAAAGTCGAGTCAAAGAGGCACTATATTGATTCATAGTCTTACCCCCCTGGGGGCTGCGTGCTGAGGAGGAACCCACCTACCTAAACTAGCTATATCCAGCGAGAGGAGAGTGTAATCAAAGCCAGGGTAGCTTAACATGATTATCCTCTTGGTCGGGTATAGTTAGCAGCTGAGTGGCACAGGTAGGAATAATTCTGCAATACTGTGCTGACAGGTCCAAATTCTCGGGTGCTAGTAGCTGTGATGCATATTGACGCTAGACCCTAACAGTACAATACTAATATTTAAATTGTGCACTATTCTAGCTAATTCTCCGACGCGGTCTCACACCTGGGAAACTCATGATCCTACGAAGTAAATCCTCCCGAATTTGTGCCCCCCCAAGTGTTTGACCCACATGTACTCTCGTTCGTGTATCGGCTGCATGGGTTGCGCAAGTCACTCCCCTAGAACATCATTCAATAGCTAGAACATTATATTCTGGAGCAGCGGAGCAACATACATAGAACACCTACTGAACTACATTTCTCACCCTCTGCAAATGTACAGTTGAAGAATAATTCTTTCATTTCCGCAAAGCATATTCAAGTTTCAAGAAATCTTTCAATCACTACACTTAAATATGCCCGCCGCCATCGACAGTGTGACAGCTCCTCCACCCCCAACGCCTCAGATTCTTTTCATCGATGCCTACGATTCATTCGCCAACAGCGTCGTGGGGTTGATTGAGCAGACCTTCAATGCTCATGTAACAATAGTCCAAGTAGACGACGAAAGGGTTAGCAAGAATTTAAGAACAGTCCTCCAATACTTCGATGCCGTAGTCGTCGGGCCAGGTCCCGGCCACCCTGCTAATCCGGCAGATATTGGTCTGATAAACCAATTATGGGACTTCATTGACGGAGATGTCATCCCGGTCTTTGGCATTTGTTTAGGGTTTCAGTCAATGGCTCTTGCTGCTGGAGCAGACGTCAAAAGACTCAAGAGCCCTTGCCATGGTATCGTCAGCAAAATTCAACACTGTGACTTTGATGTTTTCGAAGGAGTTGGGGATCTTGAAGCAACCCAGTATCATTCCCTATATGCCGACATTTCGCATCCTTTACAGGTATTCGGCGCTTCCATAACCGGCCATGATGTTTGGTCACCTACCAAAAAGTGTCCGACAATTCAGCCACTTGCATGGAAGATGGAAGACGAGGCAAATGGCCCTGTGTTGATGGCTTTAAAACACACGGTGAAGCCTTTTTGGGGGGTGCAGTTTCATCCAGAGTCTATCTGCACCAATAGCGAAGGACATAAGATCATTCAAAACTGGTGGGAAGAGGCGCAATTGTGGAGCCGAACAATGGGAAGGGTTTGCCGGAGCCTGGACGGGAAAACAATACATCAGATTATTGGAGAGCTCGCAGATTTCCGACATATTCTTCCTCAACAGAGATCAACTCTATTATGGTCTAGCGTACCTATGGGCGACCTAAGTGCCATCGAGATTTGCGAAGCAATGGGCTTGACACGACAAGACATCATTCTTCTGGACTCCCAGGGTCACAAATCAGGTCGATACAGCATAATTGGATTGGTCGTTCCGAACCTGACTTCAAAGCTGTCATACAAGGTTAAAGACAAGCAATTGCTCCACTGCGTCGAAGGAGGACGGAGCCATCACACCCAAGTTGACTCAATAGAAGAAATGTGGAATATACTTCGGACGATCATGGATGCTCATCAGATGGACTGCTCTATGAATCCCGAAGATTCTCCCTTCTGGGGTGGCTTGATGGGCTACATATCCTACGAGGCAGGCCTTGAAACCCTCGATGTATGCGTGGGAGACGTGCCTGACGACAATATCCCTGATCTCAATTTTGCCTTCATCCACCGAAGTGTTGTCTTAGATCACGTCAGTAAAACTATTTACGTCCAATCATTGTTTACTTCAGATGAAGCATGGCTCTCGGACACTCGACAAATCCTGGAAAGTCTGGCGTCGAGACAGAAATGTGCCTCTAATGGAAACCATCTTAATGGTACACCAGCACCAGAAACGCTGAAAGACGCGAAGGCGGATGATGAATTACTTCAAGAGTGCTTGAGGCGGGCCTACATTGAGAAGCCTCGTCCAACAGAATATCGAGATCAGGTGCTAAGATGCCAGGACTTTTTACTCTCTGGGGATTCCTACGAGCTCTGCCTGACTGGAGAGACGACAATAAGCATACCTCGCACGGAGAGCCTTTCGCTCGATCCCTGGATCTTCTACAAAAGTCTTCGCCGAAGCAATCCGGCTCCATTCGGGGCGTATATCAATCTTCCTGGTGTGAGGATCGCCAGTACCAGCCCGGAGCGATTCTTGCGCTGGACCCGGGAAGGGCACGTCCAGTATCGGCCGATCAAAGGCACGGTGAAAAAGGTGTCTGGAATTGATTTCGCATCTGCTAGTGCCATCTTAAACACTTCAAAAGAACGGGCAGAGAACTTGATGATTGTTGATTTGATCCGGCACGATTTGAGCGGTATTGTTGGTGCTCATAACTGCTCAGTGCCAAAATTGATGCAGGTCGAGGAGTACGAGACGGTGTTTCAGTTGGTTTCGGTGATTGAAGGTCAGCTACCACGGCGGAAAGGCCTATCTCGCTCTCTGGTAAACGGCTCCAAAGTGGAAACCAACGGCCACACTTTACCACCGGTAGTCAACGGCTCTACAGAGAGCCATCGTTCCCCCAAACCGTCTCGTCAGCCCGAAGGTATTGATATCTTGAAGGCTTCATTGCCGCCAGGTTCTATGACTGGCGCACCCAAGAAAAGATCTTGCCAAATTCTGAAAAGCCTCGAGAAGAGACCTCGAGGGGTATATTCTGGGATTATAGGATATATGGATGTAGGAGGCGGAGGAGATTTCTCTGTTGTCATTCGAACAGCGGTGCAAAGGAAAGGCGAGACCTCTCACAGACCACTGAAACCTTTGCAACATGAAGTCAATGGCTCAAGTATCAGTGACCAAGCCGTTCCTCATGAAGTTTGGCGGGTTGGTGCCGGCGGCGCTGTTACAATCCAAAGCACTGATGTTGGCGAGCTCGAGGAAATGGAAACGAAGTTGGATAGTGTTTTGAAGATTTTCGCCTGTTGAATAGCCTGGTGTTTCTTATCATGTTGGAGTTTTCTATAATAGAGCTTTGTATAGACTCTATAAGTGTGGGTTGTAGCAATCAATAGGTATAGAACTGTGATTATCGCCACTTAAATGCTTGTGGTGTTAAGCGTCTCTTAACCCTGCCATCCATTCATTCATAATGAATGAATGACTCATTCAAGTCTGAAATCCGAACACAGGAGACGGCCAGTGCGGCCAAAACACTTTTATGGCCACGGACAAGGATAGCTATAGTCTGAGAGTCAGAAATTGATCTTGATTGAGTACTGCAATCATACAACTTGTCTACTTAATACTCATCCAATACCCAGTCAAAGCAGGAGGGGGCCAGGGGCCAGAAGAGGCAGAAGACAAGAGACTGGAGCTAGCAATCATAAACTCGTACGAAATATTATAAGGATTACCCATTCTCGGGAATAGTTCCTACCTTTACTTCCCATTTCCTCTTCCTAATACTTCGTGATACAGTAGCGTGTATACAAAGCTATGTGGCGAAGGCTGCAGGCTGAAGTACTCTAGCAGGATCCACTCCTACTCCACGCGACCACTTCTTCATGGAACATATATATAACAAAATTGACTAGGTCCAATGAATACAAGACATGTTGACGTAAATTGCCAGCGCTTCCGTAACTCCAAAGGGACCTGTGTAACAGAATATCTTTAATCGACCTCCTAGTGGTAAAAAAGCGGCATTAATTTTGAATGTACCACATCGAATGGGACATTCAAAATTCGCAGTACTTCATGTTGCTTTTTTGTCTAGTACCTATCACCTGACCGTTCTGAAATATTTGCGTGACGAAGAGATACTAAAAGTGCAGTACTTGAGAGATTCAGGTTCCAGACATACAGTCTAAGTCAAGCAAAGTCAAGCTATAGCTTCAATTGTTACACCCTATTACTTTCTGAGTAACGTCTTTGGTGAATTACTTCTAAGTTGATTTCTGCAAAATACAAGACTTATATTTCTGAATCCGTGCGAAAGATGGTCTCGCATCCAAATCCATCTTCCTCCTTTCCGTGGTCGCAGGCATATTTTGGAATCGGTGCATCGTCAGGAAGGGCGATTATACGAGCCATATATCTGCCGTAACAGAGATTCAACCTCCAAACATTCGGCCAAGAGCGGCCCTCGACCATAATCTCCGTGCTGCGGATGTTCCTCAAAGTCATAATTGAACTCAAAAGCAACTTCGCTCTTCCAGGCTTAGCTGCTATTAATGTGATATTAACAACCAGATGGTGTACTTGTTGGCAGTGCTTCAAAACTGTGAGTGCTTCTTCGATAGCCATCAACAGGCTCTTGCCACTTGATATACCGCTCTTGTATTCTGTGTCCTCCGGGTTTGCGCTCTGAATGTCGGTGTTCTTGATTCCAAACCAATCGCCGATCGACAGGTGCCACTTTTTAACCAATCTAAGCATGCTGCCGGGGAGCTTCGCATCAATATCCATAACCCATCCTGATGTATCCGTCAAGCTCTCGAAATGTCTACGCGCGAAGCAGAAGCCGAATTCGTAGCGGCGATTCAAATCCTGGTCTTCCTCGCTATCCTGCTCATAAACTTGATTGATGGAAATATGAAACTCGTTGAAGGTGAATAACGCTTGTTTTGATTCATCGTGAAGGACGCGGGATGTACGAAGCAGACCAGTCCGGAGGGTTCTAGGTTCGTGTGGGCCGAAAGTCGAGACGAGCTCGTAGATCTTGTCTCGGATTTCTCTGGGGAGTATGGAGAGTGTTCCTAAGATACCTGTTAATTTCAACCTCCTTTTGACTATTGGACATATGAATACGGACCGAATCCTTGAGACCATATTGGCGATACGGCTACGGAGGACATTCTGTATTCTCGTAGCTGAGTGTCTTCGGTGGCTTTCGCGAGCAAAGTTGAAATGACTCGCCAGAAGATCTTGCGAGGTCAAGAAGTCTAACGCATATATTCAATTTCGCATGTATTCAATTTCAATGATGGGTCAGGTGACCTCGTCGCGTCTTCACCAACTTCCACCAACTTTCACCGCCTCAACGCATACCTCCGCGACAAATCTCCAGCTTCCAACACAACTGCCCATCTTTGAGAAGTGTGAATCTTTAATATGTCTGCTACTGTGGACCCCAGCAATCCATACTACGATCAGCTTTCAAACCTTCTCACGGCCCAGAAAACCGCAGCCCAAAATGCGTTTCGACGCAAGGGAGAAAGGCCCAAGAACCTTCCTCCACGAACACAATGCGTGGAAGAATTCAGAATGGCCGCTTTGAGCAATCAAATGGGGAACATGCAAGCGGGACAAAAGATGATGATGACCGTCATTGGCAATCCATATCACCCTTCTGTTGCCTCCTTCAAAGATCTCAAGAAGACTATGCTTCGAGACTTGACACTGGAAACTAATCACAGAGGCTCTTATATACTTTTAAGATTCATATGTTCACCTATGAGGGTGATCGCAGTCATGAACGTTGCAAAGGACGAAGCTGGAACAGTCATTCCGTTTGCTCTTTACTTGCAAGATCCGGAAAGCATCAGACCGGCCGAAAGCATATTGAAAGAGAAGAGCGTCATCATTATCAAGGAGCCATATTTCAAGGTTGGAACTAATGGCCAATATGCAGTCAGGGTTGATCAACCTACGGATATCATCTGGCTCTCTGAAGACGACCCGAGAATTCCGACCAAGTGGAGGGCTCCAGGCGCTGATGTTCCAGAAACTGGTGAAACTGGAAGAAGAAAGGAAATGATTTAATGAGCAAAGGGAAGTTCTTCGAAGCCATTGCAATGTAAGATCTCACGTAACGAGCTTCATAACTTCATAAGCATAGATTTAATGGTTTTCTTGCCAGGTACTCGAGAGCACTTCGATCCTCGCCGACCCCTGAGGAAGAAGAAATCTTGCGCGATAATAGGGCACTCGCAAATCTGCGGATTGAAGCCTTTGATGCTGCGTTGGAAGATGCATCCTTCATCCCAAATCCTCAAGACATATCAGAAAAGGGACTGTACCGTGGTGCCCTTGCTCTCTACGGGCTTGGAAGCTACAAAGAAGCAATTGAGATCCTGCAGATACTCATTCGAAAATATCCTGAGAGTACTTCTGGCAAGTTTGAGTTTGAGAGAGCAACTTTGCGACTTGCAGAACAGGAGCAAGGCATCTACAACTTCAAAGGCTTTTAAAAGGCCACGAAGTCCCGACCCCCGCGAATAGACAGCGCGAGCTTCAAAGGACCAGTTGAAATATCAGAATCGACAGGTCGAGGCCGCGGACTATTTACAATAAAGTCAGTGAAAGCTGGTGAGCTGCTACTTTGCGAGAAGGCCTTTTCTTATTGCTTTGCAGCCCCACCAGAAGAAATTGCGAAGACCGCCTCGAAATCAATGTCTCATTCTTCGTTCTTGATTGACGTACCGAGAAACAGGATCAGTGTTGGCACTCACGGAGACATCATACGCGATATTTCCAACAAGTTGATTCTTAATCCATCTCTTGGAGTTTCATTCGATAATTTAGTTCACGGCGACTACGAGGGCGTAGAAGTAACCTCAGTTGATAGGGCATCTGTGGTTGATACGTATGCCCTCTTAAATCACTCACCTCTGAAACTTCCTAAACAAATGCAGGTTTCGTGTTGCACAAACGATTCACCTTAATTCCTTTGGTTGCCCATTAACATCAAGAGACATGATTGATGACCCAGAGCTGAATGGAGTCAACAACTACAAGATCACAAAACAGCACAGAAGCTCGATTGCATCGACAACCGGAATCTGGATCCAAGCGTCCTACATAAACCATTCCTGCAACTCAACATGCGAGCGCTCCTTCATCGGCGACTTTCAGATTGTCAAAGCAGCTAGAGATATGCCGGCCAATACGGAGCTGACCTTTAGCTATATCACGATGGAGGAGCCGGCAGCAATGAACAAAAAACTTTCCGAGGGTTGGGGATTTAAATGTAATTGTGCATTGTGCGTGGATGACCGCGCAACTCCATCATCAACCAAAGCACAAAGACGAAAGCTGATCAACGGCTTTTCACGTCCCAACACAAGCATTCTCAAGAAGGAGGAAGTTATCGAGCAACTTGAGGGAACATACATGCAACCGTCATCCAAGGTTCCACGGCTTGAGATGTGAGGTTTGCGCATAGCTCTCGTGGCAGAATTCACCAACGGTGGAGCGCCGGAGAAAGTGATTGATCAGGTACTAGCTGCCTTTGAAAGTATCGGGTTTGTTATTGAAGGGGGACGAGCCTCTAAAATTGTCATGAAGACATGGGGCTTCCCCCACGACGGCGTTACATCAGCGTGGCTGACTCTTCGGAACGCGTACAAGACTCTGGGGAAGGTCGACCTTGCCGAACAGGCGAAGGAGTTTGCAAGGATCGTATCTGTGTTGCCGTAGGGGTCTTCATCTACCCCATCGCCACTGTAGCCCATATTGCAAACGTTGGAGGAGGCTGAGTAAAAGCTACGAGTTAGTGGTATCTTTTGATCAAGTCTTTGATCTTGTCAAGACGTGTTAACGTTCCTGTATATATTTGAAGTGCTGCTTGGGTGACAAGAGAGAAGCATGGAGTAGTATTAGACGTCAGACATGTATAGACTAAGGGAGTTCCCGGATACTTCGAACGTAATCACGGAGAATTTGTGACTAACAGGTGGTGAATACAAAAACAGCCTATTCCCGCGAAGCGAATTGCCTCTCATTCACCTACAATAGCACAACGTTTTAACATAACTTCTTAAAAATTCTCAAAATTTTCACTTGGATGGGTTTATGCATGGTTTTATGTCCCGCTCTAGCACGGTCTGGCGTGAGTATGGAATCCCATTTGTCATCTGATTGCTCAGTACCCCAGATCCATTTGCCAATGTCTGCGTCAATATCTGACTGTCGCTTCTAATCCACAAGTCTTTCCATATATACCTGCCCTACGGATTCATTCACAAGCCAGATGACTCGGTACTGGCACCGTTTTCGAAACGCAGTAGAAACACCCTGAAAGATCCGATATAATGTCCGCACCATCCGCAAACCATGAGTTATGTATCATTTACTCCTGAGCATACTTCTACGAGGACGTTTCCTTAGCATTTGGGGGGGGAGGGGAGGGATGTAATGGGGCATTGTAACTCACCACAACATTTCCATACCTTTATCGTTTGGGAAGACATTCCAGAAAGTAGTTTCGATGGAGACTTAGATTTGTTGAGCAATCGTATGCTTCTCTCGGACATAGGTAAATAACATGGGCCTTCCGTTTAAACATCATATCTTGTTGTCATTCAAGTCATAGTTACCCACGTAACGAATTCTATCACCATCTTTCTGTTGATTTCGGGACTCAATTCTGGAGAAAACTCAATTCCAAAATACAATAATACCACACAAGTTCAGAACCAAAACCAAAACCAACAAATCTCAAACCTAAATAGATAGAGCACAGTCCTCGTTGAAACGCTCAAAACATCAGCTGATATTTAATTCTCGACGATAATAATCACCAGGGTCTCAACAAGTTTGATTATCAAAGGCGTTTGCCCGAATACAATACCTCATTTCGAGATGGAAATCAATAGGTTTTATTCTCCAATCGCCTAAAGCCTTGCATATTCTAATTATACTGCCAGCACAATCCCAGAAATTGCATGCACCTTGGGAGTGATACTAAATTCATTCGATGATGCTGTGGTGAGCCGCATATCCCGCACTACTTGTGTTTCTTCCATCTCTTCGACGTAAAAGATACTGCCAAGACCACCTTTCGCCATCATAGCACTCTACAAAACATATCGCCTAAGTCTCCCTCTAACCTCCCTCTTCTCATCCTCGCTTCCATAATAAGAAGGCGGTGCAGACGACGTGGCATTTTTATATACAGGATTAGATGCAGATGCGACGCCAGTGGGTCGAGCGGAGATAGTTGGAATGGTGGATGTAAGAATTGTAAGCGTGCTGTTGGATGTACTGGTAGGAAGAAGCCTTCTGGAGGTGGTTGTTGAGACAGTGCCATTCCAGCCGCCTGTCGGGGAAGAAAGCGTGCCATTAGAAATACCTGTTCCTGTTGCGATAGACTTGATGCTTGAAGAACTCTTGGTAGCAGTGGTTGTAAGGATAGTCTTTGAAGAAGAAGAAGAAGTCGTGGTAGGAATAGCCTTCGAAGAGGAAGAAGTGGTAGTCGTAGTGAGAACGCCGGAGCTGATCATGGAGATGGGAGCTGAAGGGCCGACTTTGAAAGCGACGCAAGCTTCGGGGAAAGTGTAGAGGGCGGGTTCGTTCTAGAGGTCTTTGGTGAAGAAGGGTTTGTTTTTGTCACCGTCCTAACCAGAGATAGATAAGTCGACACTAACAGAGGAATCTAATTTTACGCCGAAGTTGTCCGGGTTGTTAGCGCATACGTTGCCGGCAGAGTTAAACTCCGCGGTAAGCTTCATGGTTACTTCGGGGACTTTGAGGTCAACGCCGAAACCATAGCTCCATTTTTCTGTAGAGAATTAGATTATAATAGAAAAGCGAGAGTAATTGGGAATACGTACTTAAGATGGTGAGATCGATATCAACGGCGACGGAAGTATAGACAGTGAGTGTTCCATCAACTTCGACATCCAGATTAACAGGCTGGGTTGAGATAGTGGGCTTCCAGCCAGTGAACTTGCTGCCATCGCCGTGGAAGTCAATCTCTGCGGTGGCACTGTTGTCAATTCTGGCGAGATGCCACTCTTGATGGTCGCGGACCCGTCAACACCGCTCAGGTCAAAGCCTGCCGACAGAGTAAGCTGAGGACCAGCATTGAAAATCCCCGGGATACTGAATTCGGATAGAGGAACATGAACAATCCGCCAATCCTTCGACCATCCCGAACCAAGAGTGCTCGAGACGGTGAAGGATGGATTAAAGTCTGCTCCGATTCCAGATGGCGTGGCGGTCACATAAGCAGCATCGATGCCATCAATGGATCCTTTAATAACTCCGGCTATATTGAGGGTTCCTTACGTACCGCAGTTATCACAGCCGATAGAGAAATCAAGGCCATTGGATGTGGTTTTGTCGAAAAGAGTCGATGGGATAGTATGAGCCATGTTGATTGGGAACGAAAGGTCTTTCTCATAGCAAGTCAGGCAGAAGCGTGGGTCCAGATCTCGGGTAGGAGTAGCTGTTTGCGGCACATACTGACCCCACTCAATTGTGTAAGGATTCTCAAGCTTGGCCCATGCCTTTTGAGTTGCGGCGAAAGAGACAACTTGATTTGCGTCGTCGAAAGTTGCTGTCGAGACAACCCATGGTTCACGACCACTTTCTGCGGAGCAATTGCTGTAGTTGACTATTATGACGAATTGATGTTGCGCATCGATATTGACCCAGTGCCACTCAGAAATTGCGGCTTGGTAGGTTTCTGGTGACGTGAAGGATAAGACGAGGGAATTATCGCAAGTGACAGACTGGTCTGATTTTGCAATGCGAGACTCAAAGTATCACGACGCAGAGGAATCCCCATGTCACTGGGCAAAAGTGGTTGTAGTTGGTGATTTCCGTTCTCATCAATCATGGCATGGCAAACCTGCCAGAGGCTCAGCGCCGCTATGCAGTAAAGGAAAGATCGCATTTTGATATTTGGTTAGAAGAGTTGTTTTTAGATTGGGCTGAGCGTTGGAAAAAAATCTGGAAGTAAAGACTGGGAAAGTTGGCTTTTAGTGAAGTAAATGAGTGTAATAACAATGTTGTAAGGAGTGAAAGCTTGAAAGAAACAAGTTTCGAATCAATGCTGTGATGGCATGAGAATGACGAGCAGCGATACCAACGGGTTCTGGTCACTCTATACATCTCTCTTCTGCTAGAGATTCTTCAACCTAATCCAAAATGTGCTTCAGAGGAAGCTTGGCAAATCAACAATAGATACGTTCAACTGAAAGGAAATCCTTTTCTTTGCTCGCCTCAAGGATACTTCTAACATTTCGGGCTCATTCAAGCCTCAGCCGCCTACGGAATATCCCCCTGGTTGCAACCGAAACGGACATGAGCATACGCTGCCCGTATGGCAGATCATAGGGAGATTAAAAGGCTCATCTTCCTTGCGCCATGCGGCTCTCAAGCTGCAATTTCGGGGCTGAGAATCCTCAGTCACGTTGTAGGTTGAACGGATTTAGGAAATAAGCATAGCAAGCTAGAAGAACTGCATGGCGCGGGAGATGAGTCTGGCTGGTGTACAGCCTGTAGGATCTGTCAGACAATACGAACGTAAACAGAGCATTTCACTGGGGGTTCTCCTGTCGGATATTCGGAGAGAGGGGCTGAGGGGCTCATAGCAAGTTCCCGCAAGTCGGAAACGCTAATTGAGAATTTTGAACGTCAGAGGAATATTATCGCGATAAGTCTACAAAAAATAGCAGATATCACCTATGATCCCGTGTAGAGTACCCTCAGCTTTTCTGCACAGCTAATTGTTTGAATTAATCTCCCCAATATCAGGCTGCATGGAGCGCGGCCGGGAAGGGAAATCTCGGTATCGTAATGAATTGCTAGGCGATCGAGCTGAGGCTCGGTGTAACCTAACCATGCGGTTGGACAGCATATATATTACGTCATAATGTAAGAATAGCCCACGCCAATTATAGTATTTCTACCCCCAATAATCAATTTGAAACAATACATTTCTAGCTGAAATCACGCCTCCAAGTCAAATCCTTTGCGACTCTAATGTTAATCAAAATCGAATCGAAACTTTACGCTCCAATCAGAGTAAGTATACAATTTTTAAAAACTAATCTACTAATAAATGTATATAAATTCACACCGGGAGCCGGTATCTCATTCAGAGTCCTTAAGGAAAGGATTCAATACGTTATGCGGTTGCCCTATAACCCGAAGGTCCACCAGTGAGACCCTTATAGGAGAACACAATATTGCTACGGTCAGAGATTGACTGTTACTGAGTGACACAGAAATGATCGCAGAGGAAGGCAATGAAGTGTTCTAAATTGGGTATGGCACTATAGTTGCTCTGTAACAAGTTTGACTGCCGGTCGATAGGGCTGCCTGAGTGGTGTCGATTCTCACTACTACTATATTGTGCGATCGCATTGTGATACAGACCAAAACATTCGCTTTCCACACCCAGAGAGAAATCGAGGACTTCCGGAGCCCTATGGATCCAAATGGCTTTAAGGGCTGTGGACAATAGAGTAGTTTGACTGCATATAATATTTCACCTCGGTTTGCAAAAATGGAAGCTAAGAAAAGGCGAGCATGGTGAATTCGATCTAAACTTCATGTAATCGATTCCTAGCAGCGGGTTATCTACTGAATCATGTGTCCATTCTGCGCTGTAGCTATGGACAATAGTGCTATGCTACAAATGATTCACTCTTTTCCGCGACCGCAAAACGCCACTAGATGAAGAAGCCTTTCCATGCATAACCAACGCATCTGCAAATGCCAATCAACCATACAACAAGTGAATCCAGAAACGACACCGAAGTCCTTCGAGGGCAAGCCGAAAGAGCTGCATAGCAGAACTTTATGCCAAAAGACCGAAGACCGCAAGACCGACGACTGCGAGGACGCCGACGGAGATGGAGTTGCTACCTGAGGCCTTGGAAGGCTTGCCGGTAGCGGATGGAGAAGAAGAAGCTGAGGAGTTGCCGCCGGTCGTCATGGAAGCAGCAGTATTCGTGGCGGTATTTTTTCCAGCACTAGTCGTGGTGTCGGCTCCAGAAGAAGTGGTAGTCATGCCTCCACCGACCTGAGTAAGTGTGGATGCAGTATTGTTGATGGATCCGGAAATGAGACTGCCAATGCAAGAAGCATCGATGGCATCGGGGTCAATGTTTGCATTTTGGAGAGCGGGACCAATACAACCCTGAAAGTCAGTTGCCATTTCCGAGGAGGTGAAGTTGCAGTATCCGTAGCAACTAGAACTAGTGAAGGGGTGGCCGATATTGCCGCAGCATGTGCTGAAAGCCTGCGAGGTTTGCAGACTCTGAAATGAGGGACTGGAGGTTTGAGAAACAAGGGACTTGTGTGGGACAAAGCAGGTCCAGAAAATGCGAGGGGCTTGTTGCTGTTGGTAGGAGATGAGGATCGATATCAAGCCGAGGGACCAAATATATAGAAATTCTGCCGACTTCGAAGAGCGGAGAAAGCGTAAATGACGGAATATGGACAAACTGGATTGAATATTCAAAGTCGAAGAGAGGGTTTAGCTTTTAATTCTTGAGACCAAAATAGGAGCGCTGATCAAGTTCGGTTAATATGTAAGGCCTACAGGGTCCTTCATTCAGATACCGTATCACGTCCCTCAGTTGGGGGCTGCGGAAGCCGTTACGACGTTGCACAGCATGAAGCTGCAAGTAAGCGCTTCGCCGCATTCCTGGGCATGCCAAGGTAGCTTGACGCATACAAGCTTCGCCTCGCTCATCTTAATCTTAATTTATTCGAGGGTCGATGTGGTAGTATCTGCCACCCCTGCCCAAGCCCTATTCAAGATGCTGCGGCGACCAGACTCAAGGCAATGGGGGTAATAACTCATGATTTGACTGTGCTTATGTTCAATCTCATCAGATCACTTTCTCGGTCACGCGCCACGCGTCTACCAACTCCAAAACTTCTTAACTCAATATACAAGTCTCATCACCTTGGTCTATTTTGCAGCCCATATATACAAGGCACCCTCCCCCCCAACGGCTTTCTATGAGGCCCCTTCTTACCCCCAAACAAGTTTTTAGGCAAAGTCCCTCCTTAGATAGAAAAGTATCGAATACAAGATTTCTTCTTTTCACTATTGAGCCTGTACCGCTATTAGAAGGGAGGCGGTATACTCTGATTGTTTGCCATCTTCAATGCCAATGAATGCTGCACGTGTGAGAGCTGTGACGCTCCCAAGTCCGACAGCAGCCAAACACGTTTGGTCACTTCACTGAGTCCCCCACTTATATGCGGTGGCACCTATTGTGGGAGAGCTATGCGATTAAGAAAATTCAGAGGCACATAACGACAGGCAAGAGTATTAAATTAGCGGAACGGCACTTGATTGGTCTACCACTTGGGCTTATGAGCGATAATCTCATACTTAGAGCTGGAAGCCTGAATTATTTACTAAAACAATTCTCGCGCGACTTAACAAATGGTTCCTTCTAGCGATTAAATCCATCTTCCCCCGTATCTGTTTTCCAGAAGGTAGCAAATTTCGTATAGGCGCCATTGTAATCAAAGTGCACCGGAACTCGAACTCCACTAGCGACCTTAATGCCTATCTTGAGTTTGACGCAGCTCGTCTGCGCCTGCGCATCCTCATTCGTGAGTACTGGACTACCACGTGTGCCTTCAATCTGTAGTCTCTATTTCCGTCCATGCTCTTGAAGGGGCACTTGGCAAAGCCAAAAGTCGCCCCGGCTTTGGCATTTCTCATAGCTGGTTCTCTCCGTGGGATACATTGATGAGTTGAGAAATCAACGCTCTTGACTACTTTTCCACCGGGATATGGCTCAAATTCCATATGTGCCTCAACTTGGTGGCTGTCATGTTCACCCTGTCTTTTTTCGGCTCGCCAGTGGATAGATCCATCGAGATTTTGATGTTGTACTCTTCAGTCCCGCGTTCAGTTCTGCAGCCGGCAACTCAATTGGACCATTCGAGCTTTGCGGAAGTCCCGTGGATGACTCAATTGAATCTAACTCTGCGAGGCTGAATTGTGGCTCGTAGGTTGCAAGTTCAATAGGGGCTGCTGATCCCAGGTCTTGCTGCCAGCGCGGAGGACCTTCTGGTATCACATGCTCCATCAGCAATTGCGCAACCACGCCGTGTTTGTTGGATACGGCGCCCTCCATCGCTATCCGCCCCATGTTATCCTTTGCCATGACGTTGGCGCCATGTAGCAGTAGGTGCCTCACTACTGCCTCGTGCCCCTTTTCTGCTGCCAATTGCAAGGCTGTTCTGCCAGTGTGGCTTCGTGCTTCTAGATTTGCCTCCATCTCCACCAGAAGTCGAACTACGGCCGATTGCCCGTTGAATGAGGCGGCATGGAGAGCTGTAAACCCAGAAGCCCCTCTTTCCTCAATGTACGGATGCTTTTCCAGTAGAATCTGGACCACCGATTCGTGTCCGTTGAAAGCCGCTATATGAAGGGCAGTATAACCCGTAGGGTCTTTTGATTTGACATCAACTCCTTTCTCTAATAACATTCGAACTACAGCTGTGTGACCAGTGCGGGCTGCACTGTGAAGTGGGGTTCGACCTTCGACGGACTTGGCTGCGGTATCAGCCCCGTTGTCTAGAAGCACCTTCACTACCGATTCATGGCCGCAGTCGGTGGCGAGGTGTAAAGCAGTACATCCAGAAGATCCCTCGTAGTTGATATCCACTCCCAAGTCTAATAGCGCTTTTATCTTCTTCGCATCTCCTTTCTTTGCCGCGCGGTGTAATTCAGTGTTGGACTTAAACACTTTGAAGAACATGGAGCTCTTTTGCGGACGAGGTAATCTTCTGTTCAGATCAGGTTGAGGTGGTGTGAAGCTCGACCTCGATACTACTGTCGAGGCGTCATCGTCTTTATCTAGAAGACTGGGTTCGGAACGGACACTGAATCCAGATACACTGGTAGCTGTTCGGGCAGAGATAGACTTCGAATCGGAGTCGAATTGTCCCCACGTACGCTGACTGTATCTGCCAGAAGTACTTGGGGTCGGAGTATCGATTGGGTCGGTGATATCGATCAAGTCGCCAATAAAAGTGTCATTTTTAAGAAGTTGCTTAACTTGGGAGCTGGAATTTCTGCATGTTCCTAGTAAGTTTCAAGGATACGAAGGAGAATGCTGAAAAGTCATGATACCTCTGGATTGCAACGATCAACAGGCTGATATCTGCCAACTGCCTCTCAAGTTGTTGCAAAAGCCCCTTTATAAGTGCCTCATTGTACACAGGTGGCCTGCGCCAGGTGTGCGGCCTACTTTCTCTTGAAGGAGTCTGACTCTCCAAGCATTTTCCGGCCTCCACCTCTAGCCTGGAAGACGTGAGACTGCAGCCATTCTGTGCGTTTTGGAAAGCTTCTTCGAGTTGAGCCGGTGTGATGATACGAGATGCAAGAGCGTGAGGTTGACTGAGAAGCGACTGAATGTCTAGCAAAGTTGCGCTGATGGCCGAGCATTCGGAGTCAATCGACAAAGCCGTCGGAGCCGCCTTACAGTTTCCTCTGGTACTCTTTATCGTCTTGGTGATGTTTGTGCAGAGGAAAAGCAGAGACGACGCCGCCGGGGCCATCGATCGCGGATCCATATCGGTTATGAGAATCAGCCTAAGTCGATGGATTCATATACTTGTGCTATAAGATCAGTAAAGATTTGCCATGAGGCTACCCAAGCTGATCTTCGAGGCTCTGTAGCAATCCATGAAGCTAAGTCTGTACATTGCGTGTTGACCAGGCGAGATTTGTGGCTGAACTACAGTCTCTCAATTGGGTTAATTAGGGTTTCAAAAATTAAGCCACCTCAATTTTACCACAAACCAAGAAGCAATAGAGGGCGCCAAAACTAGACAGAAATAGGCATTCGATATAATGAAATGTTTGTGATGGAATTTCCCGAGTGGCCTACCGTCTTCCAATGCCAGCACATCGACTGATGCACAGCTGGAAACCTTGCCGACGTATCAGCTACAACACGTCGATATTTGTCCCATTGATAACAGTAACAATTATTTCCAAATTTTCATACGGAAATTGTGGCAGAAGTTAAAGAAGTCCAAAGGAGTTGGAGATCTAGCGCTTCACTCGGACCAGATGTTGTAGCCGGCGTCTTAGCGCTGGAGGGAAGCAGGTTCGGCGAGCCGGTTGCTGAATATTCAGGGGGTCGTAATTTTCCCGGATAGCGATCAGTCTCCGCATCCTATTCTCCTCAGCTCCTGGCCGGCCATGTATTTCTTACTGGTCAGTTGGTCTCTTGTTCACATTCTTGAGTGCAGAGATCGCACAATCTATATCGTAATCTCGAAAGGTACAGCTTTGACGGACCAATGAGTGCTGCAACCCAGTGGTCACTGGCATGGCTTTCAGTGCTGAAACTTGCAGCGCAGCAGCGCCCAATCCAGCAATGCTGCAGTTCCCACATCGCCAAAGTCAGACGCTTCCAGCGCCTCTCAATTATTGCTACGTGTACATGCGGCTCTCAAACAAGCTTTGGCGCGCATCTAGGTCGGTACTTGGCGTATCAATTCCCTGGGTCGAAGCCTAGATGCGGCTGGTTTTTTGTATCTGGTATCTAGCCAATAGGTACTGCTCATGAATAAAATATTGTGCTCGGGCATGTAAGACACATGCGATTACATGCCCAAAAGAAGCATTTCGGGAGGCGATACGACCGGAATTCTCCGCCGCAGAAGTTCAATAGCACCTTGGCATTTTCTGCTTTTGACGTTTCTACTCTTACAACTCTTCATGCACGGCATGCATAAGTGAGTGTGACATCTAAAAGCCTATTGTGAAGGCACAAAACCTCTAACCATTTCCCCGAGTTGATCCGCCGAGTAGGGAACTTCATCCTATCCCAGGACTACCTTGACGATAAGGGACCGCTGTTTTGAGTCGCTCAAGTGATGAGGCTCCGTGGAACCGTCCCATTAGTTCTTAACCACGGCTTCAAGCCCGTGGCTTTTTCATTGCGTCTGAGTACGCCTTGTCGACAGATAAAGGTGCCTTTGGCTTCCCCGGTTTCACGCTATCACTTTCTTTTAGACGCTGTGGCTTTCCTACTGACGCCGCCGGACAAGTTTGATTCAGGTTATTTTCAATCAATCAAGCGATGATATGTACTCGCAGCCTGCCCGGTTTTGAATTGCTGGGATATTTGTCTTGAGCCATTCGCCGAACACTGAGAACGTGTCAGTGAGCATCCGACTAACTAGAAGTTAGAGATACCTCTTCCTCTACCAAGTGTACTTTCGAATCTGAAACTACAATACACCTTCACAAAATCCAAATACAATGGAATCAAAAGTACTGCAATCATCCCAAGAGGAGCTACCACTCGACCATGACGAGCAAGTCCTCTTATCTCTAGGCTATAAGCAAGAGTTCAAGCGAGAGTTTAGTCTCTGGACATCTTTCTGTGTCAGTTTTGCCGTACTAGGACTGCTCCCGAGTTTTGCGTCAACGCTGTACTATGGAATGGGCTATGCTGGCACGTCAGGTGTGTAGTTTTCTCTGCTCTCTATACATGCTTTGAAAGATGACCGTTGTGGAATCTTTGCTAACTTGTCAGGCATGGTTTGGGGATGGATCATTGCGATGGCTTTCATCCAATGTGTGGCGCTGAGCCTGGCTGAACTCTGCTCATCGATGCCAACCAGGTTTGAATTGCAGTCTGTATGATCTCGGGATGTCGTTTGACTAACAGTCCAACAGTGGCGGTTTATATTACGCTTCTGCTGTCCTTGCACCCCCAGGTTGGGGTCCTGTGGCATCTTGGGTAACGGGCTGGTCCTCCTGGATTGGACAAGTGACTGGTGCCCCATCTGTCAGCTACTCGGTTGCTGCAATGATTCTTGCCGCGCGATCAATAACCGACTCGAACTACTCAGCGACGAATTATGAAGTCTTTCTTCTCACTTCTTGCCTCATGGTTGTCCAAAGCTGCATCAGTAGCATGCCAACGAAGTGGATCGCCGTCTTCAATTCGCTAGGCTCCAGCTTCAACATGGTGGCAGTAATCATTGTCATTATTCTCATACCCATATCTACCACAACGGATCCTAAGTTCACCCCAAGTCGCGAAGTGTGGGGCAAAATCGATAACGGAACCGACTTCCCAAACGGCATCGCCATCTTGATGAGTTTCATTAGTGTTATGTGGGCAATGTCAGGCTTCGACGCCCCTTTTCACCTGAGTGAGGAATGTGCAATTGCCGACGTGGCCTCTCCACGAGCCATTGTCTTGACTTCTGCGATTGGTGGTATCTTCGGCTGGGTCTTGCAGGTTGTAGTGGCATATACAGTCGTTGACATCGGAGCTGTACTCAACTCTGACCTCGGACAACCATGGGCCACGTACTTGCTTCAGGTTCTTCCGATGAAGACCGCGCTCGCCACTCTTGCCTTGACTATTATAGCTGGCTTTTCTATGGGTCAGGGCTGTATGATCGCAGCATCTCGAGTCACATACGCTTACGCCCGCGATGGCTGCTTCCCCATGTCCAGGTATTGGCGGAGGGTGAACAGCTTTACCAAAACCCCAGTAAACGCAGTATGGTTTAACTGTGTCATCGGTATATTACTTTGTTTGCTTATCTTTGCTGGTGAAGTCGCTATCCTAGCCATATTTTCAGTCGGCGCCATTGCTTGCTTTGTTGCATTCGCGATTCCAATCTCATTGAGGGTCTTTTTTGTCGGAAATAGATTTCGCAGGGGACCTTGGCATTTAGGAAGCTTGAGTAAGCCGATCGGGGCAGCCGCAGTTGCATTTGTTACTCTCATGGTTCCAATTTTATGCTTGCCTAGCAAGACTGGAAGTCGGCTTGAGTAAGTTCCTCCAACCAACAGACTGCCAGGGAAGTTACTTTATTGACTCGGCGGACAGTTCTTCCAGTATGAATTGGACTTGCCTGGTGTATGGGGCCCCCATGCTATTTGCGCTACTCTGGTTTGCAATTGATGCTCGCAAGTGGTTCAACGGACCAAAGGTCGACGCTCGACATGCAATGATCGGTCAAGTCATCAAGCAACTCGGAAACCAGGCTTGAATATCCCTTGGTTTGAGAATGGGCTGAAAGGTTTAACGAAAGTCTAATTTTTGGGTAGACCGAGAACTCGAGAATAATGGGCCAGAATAAACATCAAGCAGGAGGCCGAGACTCGAAGGATAGATGATAGAAAAAGTCATTCAATTTGTAGCTGCTAAGTCAAAGCCTCAGTATTTCCGCGCTGTCTTCTTTCGATTATCGATAAAGTTCCTTTACTGACAGAATATGCTTGCTTTATCAAACGATGTATACTCCGGTTCAAACCATATCCTGTGACATGGATCTATCATTATTTTCACTACTTTTGATGTTGCACCCTGTACCAGCCGGCCTTGCGGTGGATCAAACAAGCGGCACTAATAATTGCAGATTATAAATGTTCCACAAGGCCTAGGACATTCAAACCCAACCCTGTGACGCTTTGTTTGTCTCGCACGAGCCAACTAGTCGCCCAGATTCTTGCATCGTGCCCAGGAAACATGGTGTCGTTTCTCAATCGAGGCCAACTTCCATTCGACGATTTTAAATAGCAGGCAGAGTGATATATTTCCGTTGATTAAAGATTTCTTCATACTTGCCTATATCCCGTAAGTATAGCAAGCCATCAAAATCGCAACCTTTTCGTCCATCTTTGTCGCATCGACCACCAACAAGCCTCCGTTCATGTATTTACTTTTCTGGCTATATCTCCCCACCTCCACCATTCTATCATTCATCATCTTTGCAAAGTCATCAGTTAATCCTTCCATAAAAAAAGACCTCTTTAAAAATACCTTTAAAAATACCTTGTCATACTGGTCCGACTCGTTTTGTCCTACTACAGTCTGTCCCCTGAACTTGACACCATCCACCACAAACTCCTCAGACAATCTCCAAAATCCTTTTCGTGTGACTTCAACTGGAGCAAGCTCGGCCTGACCAGCGAAAGGCGAAAATGTGAATGTTGATTTACCCCGTGATAGCAGGTTCTTCTTTGAATTCGCCACAACCTCCCCGCTGTTGTTTCTGAGTGAATAGCGAGTACCGACGAAATTCTCTACAACAAGACGGTAGGCGCTAGGTAGCAAGGGCTTCTTGGTCGCTATACTTTGAGCTGTGACTAGCGAACTAGTAGTTATGCCGATTTCGCGGGTGAAGAGTGTCGCGAGCTGCGCCGTCAGGTCGTGGATTTCGGCTGCGTCTTTTTCGTGTTGTATGTAAAAAGCTTTCGTCGGATTGAGGTTTCCTATGACATCCAAAAGCATAGGCCTGGCATTTTGTGTCATTTTTCTCGGGGTGTGGGGGCTGGGTTCTCCAGCATATTTGAGACCTGACCTCGGGGAATATTTAAAGATGTATGAAAGGAGAGGAATGCACGGCTGCCTGTAGGATTAGCGGCGTAGTTTTGCGCCCCTGGCTCAATTTTGTTTTGCATTCAACTAATTAAACCATGCGCCTAGGTGGCGCAGCACTACGAAAAGACACATTGCGGGGTAACCACATCTCATGAGTCAACATTGGTCTCCATCGAAGTCAAAGCGATTGAACCATCCAACTCCTCTTCCGTAATGTTGCGAAGACTCTCTCTTTTGCTTTTAAGTTCAACCATCTTTTGTTGCCTTGCTGTTCTTCTCTTCCACCAGGGCATCAACACTGCGGGTACGAGCACCAGGGTTGTGAGAACAATTGAAAAGGCGAGATATATCCCAAAAAGCGTCCAGGGGTTACTTGACAACTGGAATTTGTTGACGTTGAACATTGTCTTGTGCATGTTGTCAGTTTAAAATCTTTATGCTTGAGGGAAGAAAGACTTGCTGCCACGAAATTTACGGGGAGGAAAACGGATCCGAGGATGGCAAGGATCTTCATATCTGCGCTGTCCCTGCGTGTTGCTCCCGCAATAGCAGCCTGGAGCCTGGCATCTGTTTGGCTAAATAAGTTGTAAAGCTATTAGTCCGTTATTAGCAGTGTATCAATAGCGGGCAGGAGGCTACGACCGACCACGTTCAGTTGAGTTTCAATCCTCGCTCTGTAATTGATGTCACGGCCTTCAAGGCTTTCGAAGATTCTTCCATTCCCAGAAGTCCAGTGCTTAAGTTCTAAGCTGGCCTTCAACATTTTCGCATCGTTGTCACTGGACAACCTTAATTCGAGGTTGTCAATCGCGGTGAGAATGACTTCACGGAATTGGCGCCAGAACTTTTGGCGCCCATCTCTGGATGCTTGCTGCTTCTTGCACGTATTCAATGCCTTGCTTAGATATCGAAGATATGATGGGTCATACAGCTTCTCTTCGGATTCGGCGTCAATTTCTGCAGTAGGGTTGTCTGGCTTGTGATCTTTGCGACCCTTGACGTAGCGGAGCTTTTCTTCCATCCTTTGGATATCTTTACGCAACTTATCACGATGTGTGACACTTGACTTGAGGAGTTTCTGGAACATTATGGCTGGTAATAGCATCGGGTGGATCACAAGGGTTTTGGATTCTTTCAAGTGCTCGATGATCGAAGCCGGGTTCAGCTTATCATCCGCGCAAAAGAAGCCAGTCGTCATATTGATTTTTTTCCCTGGGTCATACGAATGTGAAAGAGCGAGAGACCAGCTGTCGTAATTGTAATTCGTGTTTTGTGCTACGAATTCTATTCGGCATTTAGTGAGCAACAGTTCAGATGTAGCCTGTATTGACTTACCTAGAGGACCTTGGCCTGTGGATGTCTTTGGGCTCACAAAAACTTCTGCTATACCAGAGGAGTGATCCATGACCGGGACATAAAACCAGGGAAGCTTTAGGGCCGTTTGTACCTCATAATAGGTCTCTCTATCTTTCCATGGAAGCTTGTTGGGCTCACCAACGACGTGGTCTGGTCTGTTGAGCTGCACCCTAGCTAGGATCAGCCTGGTTTAACCGGCAATATGCATAGGGATGATACATACAGAAGTCTCAACCCACCAACCAATCGATTGTTTTTCTCGTCACTGGGAGCACAAAACGGCTCCTGATGGTCAATTTAGCAACTGCGGAGCCGGCGCCTCTCCAAAACATACTTTTTGGGCCAGCCAGTCAAGCAAATGGTCGGATCTTTTGCCACTGCCATCGATAATATCCAACGGTTCGTAAGTGACTTCGCATTTTCCATTCTATTATAAGTTAGACACAATCTAGGACACCCTTCGGCATACTCACAGCGTATGTCCAAATTTCCAGACGATGGTTATCTTGGCGTTCGAACCAAGGGGGCTTCCTGTCTGTTGCATGGTCTAATAATCTTTTCACAGCAAATTCCATTTCTTTGATGTTTTGAAAAGAAAAGGTTGCGTAAGGAGTTTCGAGCCTATAAATGAGACGGGGAGGGGGAGTATAAGAATATCAACTCTCGGGATGCTCGTGAGCTCCTTTTTGGTTCGCTCGCAGGTCAAGGGGCTCATGTTTAAATATCCCAAGGATATTCAAGGTCATGAGTCTTATGCGTCACGGGAACCTTGATCGCCCTGTACGAGGCAGATTTCATCTTCATCATTTCCTTGGCTAGTCTTTGAGTCTGAAACACGCATGGGCGTATTGAGGTGAGCCTGCTTGGGAAAGGCTTTGAACACGGGAAGATAATGGGTTGTATCGTGCCGTGTCTAACGCCAAGAGTTCGACGCCCGAAGACTACAGAACAACCACTTTGTCACTTCTTCAGCACAGCCTCACAAGAAAATAATATAACAAATATCATAGTGTGGTACCTGACCCCCCGTTTCGCTACTTTTTTCTCTTTTGGATGCTTGTCCTCGATCAAAGGCAGATCGATATTGCTGGCGCAATAGTCGAAGCTAATCGAGGCTGGGCCTGGATGTTGCATTCAAAGCTGGTATGTGTATTTTTTGGCCTATTTTTATAGGTGATTCTTTAGAAGGTGGAATTCTCAATCAATGACCATTTGAAGTCCTGGAGTCTTGTGATCATGGACCATGGACCATGGCTCAGGATGAACCGAAAAGCCGATGTTAATTATGGCCCATTTTGAATGTCCCACTCGGTGTGGCACATTCAGAATCAATACCGCTTTTTTTGTCCACCAGGAGCATAGTCCATGGAGCACAATTTTACGTAGAGACTTGGAGGCCGAAGTTTTAGCGAGAGGGGTCCCAATCCTACACCCATTTGGCTTCAATGTACCGACCTCATCCATCCTAATCAGAAATCCGGGGAAACGAAGTATCCCCTTATTTTCACTACTATTGCTTCATTAAAGGACCGATACTTTCGGATCTTAGAGACTGCTTCGTTTCGTTTCCCCAAGTCAGGTGTTTGAAGCACGTGCTCAGTGCCGAAAGCTCGGTTCAAGGCGACCCCTCAAAAAGGCGCTGCCCCGGCTCTCACACTTGCAATAAAAACTCCCAAAGTGCAAGGCTAAAATTCTTTGAATGTAGAATTTCAAATAGTCTTGCAGATCGGATGGGTCAGATTCAACTCATCTGGAATGGATATCTCGAACTCCTCTCCGCCGCGTGTGAGAGTAGCGTGCGCCAGATGTCGCGCTCAGAAATTGAGATGTGATCTGGGTATTCCTCACAAAAATCCCCAGATAATTGACATCAGACTAAACAAACTAAACCCTAGAAAAGCCATGTTCGTCATGCTTACGGCGCGGTGTGGATTGCGTTCCCAGATCCATGGCTGGCAAGAGGAGGTATGCCTTTGCTAACTGGCAAATTTCCGTCCTTGTTAACACTTGGTAGGAAGAAAGGGCAGCCACTTGAATTCGTACCCAAGAATCCCGCAGATGAAGCATTGACTCCTGACACATCTGTACGTTCTGCTGCAGAGCCACCGCTGGAGTCTGCGCGGTCATCTTGGCTCGGACTTGCTAAAGGGGTACGTACTCCAGGCACTTCGCTCTAATAGAATGATTATATCCCTCCAAGACTTATGAATTCTATTGGCATCTAGAAGACTGACATGGTGATCCCTTTAGCTGCTTAGAGATAATGCCCCGCCCCCGGATAGCCTATGCCGCCCATTTCACGCTCTCCCATGGGCGCCAGATGTCGTCTGTATTTGCCCGCAGCCCGAGCAAATACCAATTAGGGAAATAATTAACTTTGATCTGCCGGGAAAGCCTATTCTAGATGAGTTTTTAGATGCATACTTTGATAAGACGCAGTGGTTTATGCTTGTTGCTTGCGTATCCTTGATCATCGTTAACTACCTTCTCTAACATGTCCTCTAGTTATTTCACGAGCCAAGCTTCCGTCAAAAATATGAGCGTATCTTTGGGACGGGATTCTTGGAAAAGACAGAAGTAAATTTCTTGCAACTATGTCTGCTCCTCTTTTCTCTTGGGGCCAGGCACTCGACAATTGCAACGGAATCTGTAGGGACAGCTATGGCGCTTGAAAAACTACGCAAAGCCCTCATGTCGCATATCGAAGCGCATTTCATGTCAATACTTGATGTGGCAGATATTCATACTGTGCAGATATGCCTTTTGCTGGGCGCATACGTGACTTACGAGGGGCGCCTGGCACGTGGCTTTGCCCTCGTTGGATCAGGTACGCGGTGTTACTCACAAATTGAATCCAGTACTAAACGATCTAGCTGTAACTATTGCACGTATGATAGGCCTGTCTTATGAACCTGGTTGGAAGGAGATGTCACCCGAATCCAGAGAAGAGTCGAGACGAACTTGGTGGGCATTAGGTAAATTGAAAAACCCGCTCTACCCCCAAAATCGGTTTGCTGATATGCCGTAATGTGTAGAAATCGTGGACAAGTACCTTCATACAACAACCCTCTAGTCGAATCCTTGGGACTGATAAAATATAGGTTCGATGCCGTCAAAAGTGGACGCTCGACCGGGATCGTGTGAGTGAAAGAAATGGAAACCCTGATGATTGTCGTAAACTAAATGGAATAGGGAAGCTGAAATTCAAGTCAGCCTTCCCGAAGATATGGGAGACGTTGATATCGCCTCTGACCTTCCTTCGCTTGTCACATATCATCATTGCAAATTCATGTTATACGGGATTATGTATGTTTATGCTCGATCGATACACCCTTGCTAACTAGCACAAAGATCTCCCGTCCTCTCGAGTCGTACGGCATGTCTTCCCCAACGGCTCATGAAGTCTGTTGACTCTCGTTTACAAGAATGGGAGAGTAACTTGCCCCCTCACCTGCAGTGGGGCATCGCAGAAGAATTTGTCGTTTCCGACGAATCACCCGAATGCCAACGACATGCTAAAAAGCTAAGGCTCCAAAAATTGGCTCTCCATAGCTCGTACAGCATATTAAAGATGATTCTACACAAACCTTACGTGTTCGCCTTTACCGAAGAGAACGAAAGTCAGGCAAGAAAGTCTCAAGTACGAGCCTCCAAAATCGCGATTTTTGAGACAGCCCTCCGAGTTTCTTCGATGTCAAAACGCTTCCCCATCGCATCAGCTGAGGTCATGTCAAGCTCTTCAGCTGCAACACAATGCGGGATTACTATGTTCACAGCGGGCGTTGTTTTAGGTTATCTCGCCCTGACCAATCCAACGTCATCAGAATCGCAGACAGCGTGCAATGGCATTAGCCGCATTATCGACATGCAGAGCGAGCAGAAGGCAAGACATATTCTTATGTCACCACAGAGTGCTCACGTCTTGGAAGACCTCGTTCGTATTATCCAAGTTAAGCAAAACGCCCTCCGGTTACAACATCCAGGCAATAATAGCCAAACACCTATCTCCGAGCCTTCGCGGTACGATCCTAATGTTCCCAAAATGCATGCGAATGCCCCAGGCCCGAGCCAAATTTCAATAGATGCATCACAGCCAATTAATACTCAGCAAAGTGGAACCAACACAACAAGTCTCTTGGATTGGCCAATACGTGAATCCTGGTCTCAAGCACCTGGGATTCCCTCGTCCTACGACTACGCTCAGAATGATGTGTTGAATGACGTTCGACAAGGCAAGTCAGACAATTAACCATATAATGAAGGGAACTAAGCTGTTTAATAGTAATGATTGATCGAAATGCCGTGGATACAACGTTTTCGGTGCTCTTTGGTGATGTTGTTCCCGGAAATTCTACGTGAGACACCCGGTAGCATCAAAGTCCCAAAACGATTTGTTTCGCGGAACCGGTCCCTCTTCTAGAGGAGGCAAAGTGCTTTATGCGTCGATCTCTAAATTATGATGGCAAAGAATAATTTGAACCCTAGAGGAAAGAGACGCGATTCTCGGGCAGTCACTTGTGTGCTAGTTGAAATAGCGTTGTTCCTACCGCGCGAAGCATTAGTTGTACAAAGTAGTTCCCGTGGCGGAAAAGTAGAGAGGGGTACTGCTGATAGTTGTGGTCGGCCTTCGCTCCTTACAGAATCTAGAGTATGGATACGGAAGTTTGGGTTAGCATCCATCCATGTGACTTAGTGCTCTACCCCGCTCAACCGAATAGCTGGGGTCCACCACATACTCCAGTATCAATTTGTATGTGTCCAATGCAGTAAGTCTTTGTGTACAGTACAAATTTCAGTAGGACTTCAATTATACTAGCTACAAATTTGAACCAAAGATCTAACAGCTGAGTCCTGCGCCAGATTTGAGTTTCGCTAAGCTCATCACTACATTGAATTCCCGAGGTCCAGAATCACAAGTATTGTCATTGTAATCTTATTTCCACGATCAGGGATTATCTCTGCGCTACCTATTACTAAAGACAAAATCTTCATTTACGTAGCTTGAACTGCAGATTCAAGTCAGCAAGCCCGATAGTAAAATAATCCTCCGAGTCATTGAGGAGTTTCGTGCCATCCTCCCCGGGGGCAAAAGAAACGTCAAAAGTCGTGATTAGTTTCGCCGTCACCTGCCGGAGTTCCATCAACGCCAGATTCTTGCCAATGCATCCATATCGACCAACTGAAAAGGGTGCATATGCTGTTTTGTTACGGATCATGTCTGACTTGCTATACCATCTCTCAGGAACAAAATCTAATGGGCGTTCCCACGCTTTCTCGGCTGCAACAAATTAGCTGTGAACACTTTTACCAAATCTATTCCGACTCGATACTTACATCTACCAACGGTAAATAGTGGAACGGAGACAATCGTGTCTCCTGGCACTCTAGTATTGCCGATTGTGAGTCCTTCCGGAGGTGTTTGTCTAGATAGTCCGGACGGAACTGGAGGGTGTAGTCGTAAGGTCTCATTGATCATTCCGTTGAGATAGTCTGCGTCCCCCAACTCCTTGCTGTCAAAGCTGCCATCCTCCTGTCTCAAGGGGGCCAATTCTTTCCGCAATTTCTCGACGTGGACTGGATTGTGGGCCAAATAATACCACAAGTGGACCAATGTGGCTGCGGTTGTATCGCTACCGGCAACAATTATTAGACGGGAGTCTCCGACAAGCCACATGTGATTCAGGTATGGGTCTGTGGACATAGGTTCTACTTCTAGGAGCCAGGACATGATGTCTTTCTCTTTGACTTCCATCTTTGCTAGTGGTCAGAACCCAAAATCTATGCTTGATACCATTGACGGTCTTGGGGAAAATACCTGCTTCCTCTTCTCAGCCTGTTCTTCGCAGAAGGAAATCCATCTCTGGTATCCAGCTGATAGTCCCGGGATTCTCGTCATTAGAATCATCAACCACGGCATTGGGGAGAATATTCCGACCGGTCTCGTCCCCTCATGTAGCAACTTAATGGCGTGGTGCTTTTCACCAGTCTTCAACATGTCAAAGGATTTTCCAAAAGCAAGCTCTCCCATCACGTCGAAGCTGTAATAATTGAACCACAGGCTGGCATTCAAAGGTTTTCCCCCAAATGATTTGATCTGGCCAACGAGATCATTTGCATAACCTTTGACTCGGGAATCGTAACCCTCAAGAGCTAGAGCATCATCAGCAGACCGACTCACAAATTTCTTAGATTGCTACCTAATTTACCTTTCACACTGAAACCGCGATCCCAGGTCCGCCTTCTCTTGTCATGCAATGCTCGATCTCGACACTGATGCATGCTGACCAGGGGATCAGCAATATCGTACCAAGGCGCCTTTGTGCAGTTTGATCTAGCACCCATGATCGCCTCAACAGCATCCGGATCAACAGTCGACAGCTCGCTGGGACCGATTCTTACGTATTCGCCGTACTGATGGTGCCATCTATCAAGTCGCTTGTAGTTGTCGCAGTTCCCAAGCTGGACGATATGCCAGAATTTGCTGAGTCTTGCTCCAAACGGGCCAGGAAATTTTCCCAGTCGATGAAAAAGCATGCGGTAAATTAACATGCTACTGAAAAGCCCTGCAAAGAATCCTGTCGTTATAGTAGCTGACACGGCTGAAGCATCTCCCAAGCTCAAATCCGCCATACATGCAAGCCCTCCGATAAGTAGACATGGTACTGCGAATGCAGCTTGAGATAATCTCACGGCTTGCTTATGGTGTTCGCCGTGAATGAAGTACAATAGGTGGGAGCATATCCCTAATCCAAGTCCTACCGCTACCGGTGGCACAGGCAAAGTGTTGATATCCATCACTTGAGTGATTTTTCAATATTTTCAATCTTGGCGGCTCACAAGAACGGCCAGATAATACATAATCTTCATGAATCAAAGGAATATTAACCACAACGTCAGTAGAAGCTTAATTGAATGAGAAGCTTGGGCGCGAAAATCGACAGCGGTACACGGAAATAAATCACATCCTCCGTAGCTCGAACGTGGAAGTCACTAGGTCCATATGCTAGACTCTAATTAGTCTGGAGTCAACCGAGGAAAACCGGCCTAGGTATCAACTCAACAACTAGCTCTCATAGTTCGATGCGGGGTAGTAGTCAGCTGTGGGTCTTGGCAGGTCCCGAAGGTCCATTGCTGTAGAAAGCGTCGACTAGCTTTCTTGAAATGCGTGAAAGCTTCCAGCACCGTATGTTTCCAAAATTTACCGTGGGGTTCTGATTGATGCTGGCAGATATTTCTAGAGCTATTCATATCCAAAAGGTCATGATGATGCAAGCAGGCGAAATCCCATTATTTCCGGGCATTTGAACAGCACGCCTACGTAGATTCGATGGTTTTTTTGGGGCAGAATCGGAGAGAGTATACCGCTTAGACTTTCCAGCCAAAAAGATTTTTTTTGGCTTACCTCGTTGGAATGATTTTCACTTGTGGAAGAGACCTACCAAGAAACGTCTCGAAGGTGTACTATAAACCTAGCATGTTATTACCCCGGGATAAAATTGATCCCAAGACGCATTTAAAATCACAGGTCTCTAAATAAAAGCATCTGTAGCCTACTCTTGTAGAGAGCCTGTGTGCCTATACACGCTAGAGTGCCTCGTCATCACTCCAAACATGCCTCGTTCTCTCCTAAAATCCGTCCCACAATGGCCATGGCAGCCAGTAAAAAATTATAATTCAAATCTTACTGCACTTCAATAAAAAACAGTAAAACGTGAACGAGACCGTTCAATAGTGGATATCGGGATATCTACCGTCGCTTCTAACCCTTCGGTCACACATTCTCCTTGCCGCCCTGAAATTAAGCGAACCCCTTTCTACCTCACAGCAACATTTTCGAATTCTCCAGAAGTAAACAATATCTGCTACTACTTATAGATTTTGCTGCTTCCCCACGACTGAAATACGCAGATCTGGAATTCTGGATTCACCTCATTCCCTACCTGCACTAAGCACCGAGACTAAAATTCTTAGCACAATCATTTGACAGCCACAGATCTCGGAAGTTAGACGCTTCTTCCGAGGGTCTTCGGGACATCCTCCCTTCAACATCCTACAGAAAAGATAGCAGGTATAGGCTGTATGGTCAGGTATCTGCTATATCCCATGAAGCTGGGTGGTCCTTACAAGCGTGAGGGAGCCGCCGATACTTAGGGAGAAATTGACCCCGCGATGCCTCGTGGTTTCTAGACTGGTGCAAATTATTTGCGGCGTATATCAGCGGCGAGAGCAGTACATAGTCTCTACAGATCTGCGTTGCTTCTTTCTCCTTTGACATTTATTTCACATACATGCTCAGACTCTAATTCATCTCTCCTCTTCATTTTCAAGAAAAAGAGAGACAAGATGACGCTAACGGGAACTGACCATGATTTGGAACGGAACTCCAGTAATGAAAAGGTAGATGTCAAGCACGAGGATCATATCGATCCAAGAAGCATTAATGAAGCTCCAGCAGATCTGAAATGGACCTTCACGCGCGTCATCGCCGTTGCAGCATTATGCATCGCCTACGTCGGTTCGTCTCTCACCTCACTCCCATTGCTCCTCTCCATACCACAAAACCCTTCTAACACGCAATAACCAGGCTCACAATCCGTCCTCTACATGACCAGCGGCGTCCTCACCTACATCTCAGCAGACATCCACACCAGCGTCGGAAACTGGCTCCTAACAGCCAACACGCTCTGCGTCGCGGGCATATGTCCCTTCGTGGGCTACCTAACCGATCTACTCGGCCGGCGAAACATTACTATTTTCGGGAGTTTGCTGCTGGTTATTGCGAGCGTGCTGATTGCGACGGCGCAT
>Ga0247778_1000492_pt1 | contig 47360 bp, 48 predicted proteins | sample UWRJL049202B5_FD_179939 | JGI IMG/M metagenome (GOLD analysis project Ga0247778, IMG submission 179939) | Plant litter microbial communities from Arlington Agricultural Research Station in Wisconsin, United States - UWRJ-L049-202B-5 | ecosystem: Environmental > Terrestrial > Plant litter >... | reverse complement strand
TTTATTTTTTTTTTTTAATTTTTCACTTTTAGATTCTAAGGAGTATCGAGTATTCTGGCTTCACGGTCTACCACGCTCACAAGATTTTTTTTTATACTAAAAATATTTAGATTTATTATATATAACAATTTTAAAAATAATCGATTTGAGGAATTTATAATATATTATAAATTTTTTTATAGATATTTTAATAAAATTATAAAATTAATATATTATTTTTTTATATTTAATAAAAACCTCGAAGCCTGGGAGATATTTAAAATCGAATTTAGGGGTGGTAGGTGCTATTTTTGAGGTTATTTTGAAAGTTTTAGTGGGTGAACTCGCTAAAGAGGCCCTGAAAACACGGACCATCCATACCAGGCTCGTTAGGCGAGAAATAGCTCTGTAACGTCTCTAGGCTCAAAAACATTGTTGGTGACGAGGCGATGGAGTTATGATCGCGAACAAGAAATGACGCCCAGAAGGTACAAAAGCACAGTCCAGAATGAGACACGAATAACAGATCTTCAAAGAAACTAGAATGCCAGAAATGCCACTGGAAAAGAATTGAGAACCACAGTGACATTCACTAAGAAAGTAAAACGGGGTATCTTATTCGCAAGGGCAGAGAAATTTCAAACTGAACACAATCACCTAGACGCCTCTCTCTCACCCCACTCCACCCACCGCCGAATAACAGCATCCACAGCCTTAACACCATCCCGACTAGCATCAACCTCAAACCATTCCCGATGTTCCCTCCCACACGTCCCGCATTTCCCACTTCCTTGTGCCCTCTTCCCAGCCAGCTCAATATGAATCAACCTCTCCACTCTATTGACATTCGGAACCTTCCTCGGCGTTCTCGGAGGCTCTTTCGCACTCGAAGATGTTGGGTGATAAGGATAGTAGCGGATGAGTGAGAGATTGTACCCGCATTGCCGTGTCCATTGATTCAATCTTCGTTGTACATTCTGCGCTCTGCCGATTTTGAGAAGCATTGTTTTCTTGTTCGAGGTATTGACTGCGAAGGTTGTTAGGACATCCGAGGTTCGTCTGTGGCCTGGAGCAGGTCTTGATGGAGGTGCGAGGAGGGAGGAAGCTGTCTCGGAGGGAGTGTCTGGGAGGGCTTCAGATGTGAGCCAGAACATGTATATGAAGCCTTCATCGTCGAGTTCGGAAAATGGTTTGGCTAGTTCGGCGAGGAGGAGGGCAGTGGTTTGTGGGGATGCTGAGGGTGGGATGAGGGAGAGGAATTCTCCTGTTCGTGAAGAGGGGTCTCGGGCGATTGGAGGTCGTTTTTCCTTTCGCTGGACATTGGCGGGTATGCTGGCGCGGTGAGGTTTGTGGGTTGTTTTGACCGGCCTGGGGGGTTTGCTTTCATCTACGGTTCCAAAGCAGCAGAGGCTCGATTGTTTGGGTTGCTTGGGTCGAGGCTTCTCTGTTTTCCGCCTGCGTTCCTTGACTTCCAACAGACCGAGTCGGTCAACCAATGTGTCTATGCTCGTTCTGCCTTGGAGGGTCGGCTGCGGAGGAATTGCCTGTTCTCTGTGCTGCCAGCAGAATGCATCTTGACCTGATCTTCGCGGACTCGGGGAGGGAGATTTAGAAAGCGCTCTCCGGCATGGCCGCCCTGTGGATGTGAGGCCGTTGCATGTCACTGCTGGGTTTTTGGAATCTGATCGCGGTAGTAGGGATTCGGGGGTATGCGGTATGAAAGGCATTGTTAATGAAATGATACAAACCTAGGAGGGAGTATTTCTACTCCTACGTGGCAGTGAGTCGCCATGGCCAGTGATTCATGGCAGGCGCGTAAAGAGAAGGCTGGTGTTGTGGCTGGGAGTTTAGCGCGAGGCAGAGCGATTTGCCCCGCACTAGTGCAAGAAGCGAGGCCCCTTTTTCATCCGAGCGATTTTTGTTTCGAGCAATTCCAGAAAGCGGCATAATGAACCTCTTATTGTAATTTCTACACGGAAAATGCACGATGGAGGCATTTCTGGTGGTGCAGGTAAACTCGCTAATGGCTGCTCGGTTTCCTCGAGTCCTCAGCAGAACCCCCTTTCAACTCCAGCGAAGAATGGCAACGCAGCTCTCTTCGAAGTTGACTAGAGTCCAGCTTCTGGTAAGATGTAGCAAGTTATAATTAGTCTGCTCTGCCGATCTAGAGGCCTGATTTTAAGGAACTGATAATTCAAGTTCATCACACGTGACCTGGGTGGCGTTTCGAAGTTTGGATCCCAGTCGAGGACTAATGCACGACGGACACACTGATTGGACAATTTTCGGAAACGTCAAAGGTCCTGATGCGTCTTTTATGTAGTGAAATAAGCAAATGTCGTCCAACAAATTCCAAAGGGCTTGTGGTTGTAAGTTGTCTCAACACCTCCACAACGCAGCATCATCTAACAACCTCTGCAGTAGTGGTAGTGAGTAGATCCTAAGGAATCACAGCCGTTCAGTGTTCTAACGGCGATTAGTAATACTCGTATGTAATGTTAATATCGTACGCCGCATGCATGGTCTAACATGTCGTCCAGCCTTAGCAAGCTTCAGATTCATCTGAAAAGCAAACAGACTACTGTTTGGGAGTGGTCCGTACGTTGAAACTACCTCTTCTATCCTCTCGAATATATTCTAACATCAATCTAGGGGGTTCGATTCCGTAAGCACAACCTTCAATCAATCATAGACACGCACATTCTTACAATGTATTCAGCCGCGAGTCCAATCAGTCGGTTCAAATCCGTCAAGATTTCCCAATCTTCTTTTTTTGCCAAATTTTTCTCTGTACTGGCCCGCGGGACCACAAGCGAGACTCAGTACCTCCGTATACTATCTCGCTATCCTTTCTTAGCTAGAGATCGTCCTAGACTATCATAAATGACTAGGACTTGAGTTTGTCATTTGAACTTTCAAGTATTGCCATAAGTTTCTCGCAATTTTCTGGACCTTTACTACGCGTATTTTCTCTTATTCTGACGAGAAATCTGGTTCATCCCGTGTCTACGGGGCACTGAGATGCGGGGCACGCACAGAGGCAAATTTCGGTGTGGGGATGGCGCTAACTTGCGGGGTGCAAACATCACTTCACAAATATTTTCACAACCAATAGTACCAAGACCCAAAATTTCATACCCAAACGGACCTTGATACTTCAATCATCTCGCAAATTTTTATTTGATTGCCTTTCATAAACAGGGCGTTGTGTTATAATAGTCTGAAGATATGCGCGGGGCATCCAGACTTCGGTGTTCCTCACACACCGGCCTTCGCTAAATTTCATCACCATCATCTCCGAATTTCAGCGCAAGTGCCTACTATGCTGCCGCTTTTCTTCTCCACCTGCACAGCCTTCTCCGCCTCGTAGAACGCTATTTTTTTTCAGGTACTTTCTCAAATGCTGAGCAATTAAAGAGAACCAAAAAGTGAGGGCATAACACGTGACACTCCTCGTTTTCTCCGTTGCAATCCGATAGGCATATTACTTTGCACGACTGTTTTCGCAAGATTAAAAAATGATGCGTATAGCGCTTCGCATTCTACTGCCTTCTTTAATTTCTTATAGCTTGTATCAAAACCTCCTGAATCCGCAGCAGTAATCTCTAGCTGTTGATATGTGACGAACTTACCAAGGATCGAAGGAACTGCCTAGCCAACGAAACCAATTACTATACCCAAAACATCGCTCCAAACCGCCATGGCTGCTGCTGCCGCTAGCTATTTTTGCTTCTGTTCCTGGCACCCGCTAGATGTTGCCACTGTCAACTATCTTCAATAGCAAGCCAAGAGGAGCGCAAGATTCCGAGCCTGACTGCGGCACGTGATCCACCTCCACGTCCCCGGATTGGTGTTGAAGCCAGGTACCGCATGGCTAGCGAGGAGAAAGTTCTCTAGCGACTGCAGCCAACTGACTGGTATTCTTAGCTGTCTCTAGCTCTGGATCAGACTGGGGTATAGTATATGCAGCGCAAGATATATTTTTATTTCACAGAAGAAAAGATTCACAAATGAAGAAACATCGATACAGGCAAAATTGTTTGTTATCAGGCAGTATGCTGTTGCTACTTCATGTTCAAGGGTTTAAGCAAGTTTGAATCCATCATCATAATTGTCGTCATCGATCATTGTAATTTCAGAAGCTTCCGTCGGTGTTTCTATCCCATGCGACATGCCAGACTTGAGATCTTATCCCAGGAAGAACTGAAGCAAATGCAAGCTATCATAATGCACCCATATCGCTTGATTCCAATCGCGTAATCTAGTCGGCCTCAACCTTCAACGGGGCAACGTCCACCGCATAGGAGAGGATATTCTGTTTGACTTCCGAAAGCGCCAGTCTGTTGGTCGGAATGGTCGTAGTATCGTTGGTCGAATCCGAGAGCAAATCACTGGTGGTTGCTGTCAAGCTTTGAGAATCAGCAGGAATATCTCGGCGTGGTTGCACATCTGTTTGGCTGTTTTTCAGATAGTGAAGGTAACGATATGCGATTGCTTCGGGGGTGCGATTCGGCATGAGACGAGCAATCTCCACATAAGACAGATCACCAACTTCTTTGCCTTGGATTATCTGCAAGTCCTCATCCCTCGTATAGTTCGCGCAGCTGCTGCGGCCTTGCAAAGCTCGAATGCTTAGTTCATCCGGGCGATGGTTACGGACAACCTTCTTGAGTTTCGTGGCATAGCGCTTCTGAAGACATTTCCAATCACGGCCAGGGAAATGCGTAGCAATGACTTTCCATGCTAGACCCTCGTTTTCCTTTAATCGGATAATCCTAACATCATCGGAGAGAGTAAAGTTTGCACCGGGACTAGAAGGTGGCTGAAGGACGAGATGTGAAATTTGGTCATCTGATGGACGACTGTAAACTCGAGTCCGATCAGAACTGCTTGCCATAGCTGTTGGTTGGATAAGACGGGTAGCTTGAAATATGGGGGTGTGAAATGCTGAGGTAAATACATTTGGAAGGCCAGGAAGAATAGTCTCTGTGACGGGTTTGCTGGGAGCAAGTTGGGGCACTTCAGCTTCGATACAAATGGCTTTAACTTCAGAGGAAGACAAAACCTGATGGATCTTATCTGGTGTGACGGGTAGTTCAGGGCAAAGTCCAAGAGCTTTGGCAAAATCGTCTATCTCGGCCCCCTGACCATGTTCCTTCTTGATGTGATGTCCCAAAGTAACGGAGCGCCCGAAAGTGGAAGGGCATTGCGGGCATTGATACTCGTCGGCAACACTCTTCTCATCCAAATCGAAGTTGTTTCTTTGGCCAATGCCTAATTGCTTCTGGGCTTGGAAGTTCAGGGAAACACTGAAACTGAAATCAGCACAAGCTCTTGGGATTGGTCGGGAAACCTTACTTTCTCTTATTAATGCCTGCTCCAGACATGAACATCAAGGTTATCAAGTAGTCCATGGCTGCCGGATATTGCTGGACCAAACTCTGCGGCTTCGTACCCTCTTCGATTTTGAAAATGAAGCCCTGCAAGGTTTGAAAGTGCAGGAGAGAGTGCCGATGAGCTTCATGAACGAAAAAGAGCCAAAGGTCAAGATTCTTGCGGAAGTTAAAGACTGTCTTTAGACTAGAAGCATTTGTAGAAAATCCATCGACTTGGCTGAGGATGATCACCACACGGCCCATGAAAACGGCTTTCTGGAGCGCCATCAACCATTGTCGAAGCTTTATGACTCCAACAGATTTCGAATTCGTAAAATCGGTATTCGAGGACTGTTGTTTAATGAGGGTCCAGGCTGTGTTGTCATGCGACGAGTCATCCATTGTCTTTGGGTTATCGGTGGCGGTAGAATGATAAAGCTGGACAAGTCTTCGAGCACGGCTTGCAAAGTGCTCGTCGCGGATCTCAAAATATTTATTATTGCCACTTTCGCGAAACACGACGATAATCTTTGGGGAATCTGCAGAAATGTTAAATTGAAACTAAAGAAAGAATAAAAGGTGGGCTTACCTGGGTCATCAGGCGCACCTTGGTGATTCAGCAATTTTGTTACAGGCACTAGGGAATTCTGAGACGCGTTGATTGGCTTGAGAGACGGCATACTCTTTGACTCAACTAGCTTGGAAGCCAAAACCCTGGTTGAATTGTTGGAAGAAATTGAAGGTAGGCTCAAAGAAGTAGACAGCATCGACATGGACATCGTGTCTTGCTCAATCTTTGGCTTCTTGGGTGACATTGTCTCATGCTGAGCCGGAGATTGAGGGCGTTTTGTAAAGAACGAGCGGATATCAGACTTCGGCTGGAGAGGAGCAACGGTGGCATTCCTGGCTTCGGTATCGCGTCCTTTCTTAGGCCCAGCCATGGTGCTGAATTCTAAAGTCTCACAGTCAGCAACCCGAAACGAGACATTTACAATAGTAGGCACGGGGGGAGGTTAAATGGCCACGACGCGCAAGTCTGACGCGTCGAGCTTGAAAGTGAATTGAGAAGCGCGTGTATTTCAGACTTACTTGAGGGATTACTGCGAGAATGAGTTGAGCAGAAATTGATCCGTCCTCGGTGTCCTTCTCTTTTCAGAATGTCCCACAAGAATTGGTGCTTTTAGGGAAGCTCAGGTTGACGACAGAGACATTGGATTTTAGAATGCACGATGCCAATTCTTGGAAATGCCGACCAGGGAGTATGGCAGAGGAAGTCAGAGCGGATGGGTCGAGGGTACAACTTTGGGGCCTAGAATAATCAGCGACACGTTCTGGGACATTGATGGGCGTCGCTTTCTGAGGACTGTGACGCGGCGAAAGTAACACAAAAGGCGACCCAGGAAGAACTTTGGACTTACTTAGATACTCGTGGAAACTGAAGTTGGATTATGCATGAACGGGAAGAGAATTTGACGCGCTGAGTTGAACGAATGGAGAATGTCTCACGCGTTGTGGGAGATTCTCGTTGATGTTGAAGAGAGCATCACGACGCGAAGAGATTCGAGGTGCGAGGAAATACGGTCTTTTGGGTGAATGTTCAAACTTCATCTCAAGTGGAAGTCGCGACCCGCGTCCCGCGTTGCTGCTGAATCGGGAAAGCACAACTCCGAGATACATCATTACTTCAAGATATCAGCACAACCACAACAAGCAATGAGGAAATTCGGTCTTTGCTTACATTGTATTGCTTTTGCTGCTTTTGTAAAAAGAAATTGAGAATGGTGAGACGCTGATCTGTGGCAATTGCAGTACGAAGGGACCACGGGCGAGTGCCAGAGGAAACTGGGTTGTTAGCGAAACTACAGAAATCAGACAGGAGGAACTTACCATCTCAAGGGACTGCTAACTAAAGTATGTGAAGACTATTGGTGGAAAGTCTCATATCTCATTGCTGCGCGTGAACGAGGACGGTGTGAAGAACTTGGCTTGTAATTTGGCGGAGACGAAGAGAATGAAAATTCTCTCATGGAAACGAGCGACTACGAGAGTGTGCTCTGACAGGTTTTTGGGGAAATATGGTAATTGTCGAAGAATTTCTTCCTGAACGCAAAGACGTGGAATAGTCCTTTTAGAGGGTATTTGGTAAGCATACAGGCCACGTATAGTGCAAGTCTTGCTTAGACGGATAAGTTTGGCGTCAATGCGTGGATGTCGGGGAATTCGGATGGAGGATCATGATGTCGAAGTGAAAACGACTGAGTACCATGACATCGAAGCGGTTTGTTTTTGTTGATTTTTGTGTTTTAATGACGCGATGGAGAAGCCGTAATTAATCCAGAGAGAAAAGAAACCCGAGAATGTGCGACGAAGAGGCAGCTTCGGAAAAGAAAACGACGCGAAGGGAATACCCTAAGGAAAATCTATTCTGACATCTCGAGCTGAGCGTGCTGGAGGACGGTGTGGTTGTTGGAGTTCGATTTCAGTTTGAGCAGTTCAAAGATTATCCTGCCAATGGTTTGCGCCTTGTTGGTGACAGAAAGGTATCTTCGGTGCGGAAATGTCTCATCTCAAGCTGGAGATTCTCGGGGGCAGAAGTCGAATTTTGAGAAAAGGTAATTGATCCGAATCGGTGCAAACGGAGGTAGCTCGGCGGGAGTGCATAGAGAAAGCTGGACGAGCGTCGAAAGGTAGCTGTGTGCTTTGATTTGAGGGTTGCGAATTAATGGACCGGCTGCTGCCTTTGGTCGCTGATGGATGGCATTTCCTGCTGTCTATTGAGGAACTCTACCGGTTATAGAGATAAGTGTGCGCGAATTGATCAAGTAGAAGTGTGCAGGTGGACCATTTCGTATTTTAGGTCGTTGCAGACGGGCATGTCGAGCCTTGCTAAGCTACGTTAATGATAGTCCAAAGCCAATCATCGGAAGACTAACCTCGAAAGTTAACCGATGAATTTTGAGGAAAATGTAGTGAACATGCGATAGAATTGCTTCCTGAACGCAGAGATGTGGAATTGTCCTTCCAGATGGGGATTCGGTAAGCATCCAGGTCACGTCCAAAAATTGGGTCAGTGTGCAAGGCTTGCTTAGTCGTATTTTTTGGTCGTTGCAGACGAGCATTTCGAAGCTGGCTAGAAGATGTCAGTAACCGTTTGAATCTTAGACCTGGACTTGCTTACCTCGAAGGTTGGCAGATCGAGGCTCGAGGTTGGCGTTTGATGGTCTTCAAAGAATGCCCCATCAGTCGTAGTTTAATGGTCATTGCGGACCCTTGATGTTGATGTAGAGGAGTCTGTTAGCATCAAAAGCGAAGAGGGCAGAATGCGAGAGATCGACCGACATCGGCTTGGAGTGAATGAAATGCCTACCAATTGAATAAAAGATGGAAATCTTACCTATAGATATTGGTAGATAGAAATGTTCTTAATAAAAAGAGACTCCTACCTCTGGTTTTGATACGCTGTAAAGATTGCTTGGTTGAGGAGTAAACAAAAGAAGGTCGAAAACTGTGAACATATGGCTTAACTTCGTGACTCACCAAGCTCAACAGTAATGCTTGACACCCAAAGAGCATTCGTGCCCGAACATGTAGAAAAGTCCTTTAAAGAGCATTGACCGTACGTAACACCAACTCGCCCAAGCGATTTGGCAGCCTACCTTTGAAGTCAGGAGCCACTGACCAGAGCACGAGCCCTGGTCATGATGTATGCTGGTTTGAACATGCCCCGAAAGAGTCATGCCAATAATTGAATTCATCATCGTGGATATCGACAATGATGGTGAGTTGAGAGAGCCGGCAGATTGGAAAGAAGATTTACCTCAAACGTGTAGTGGAGAAGAGCAAAGGATGCTGCGCAGACTGAACCAGGGAGGATTTTTGCGCAAGGGAAATTTGGGAAATTTCTGAAGTTGGGGGTAGAGATGAGATCTGGTGTCAGTGAATATTTTTGGCGTAGCGTTAGTCGCGGTGAAAAATCTGCGTCTTGATATTCCAGCTAAGGGGTAGAAAATGAAGGTTGTGCTTCGAAGTAGAATGCTTCATTTCGTCACATACATTGAAAGTGTAACCATCTAAATATACATTTCAGGCACAGTACTACTTTCGCGGTGTTGACTGCTTTTGGCCCCTGTCGAAGGATTTTATGAGGCTCGTCAATGTTGTGACACCTCTCTTAAGCGCTTGACTTTCCTGCACAAATATGAAACGCCTTGTCATTGTAGCAAGGAGAATAAGTGCGGCTGTACACCCGGTTTCAGATTCATCTTTGAGCCAAATAGGAACCGTAGGATTTTTGTGGGAATAGTGGAGAATCACCCGCATCATAAGGGGCTTTTAAAATCCACTGTGATCGAGCCGCATATCAACTTAGCACGCGGATGTCCGTCGACACTTCTAACCTTTGAGCCATTAGAGTTCTCGGCCCTTTCGAACCTGGTGAATGGCGTCTCCGACTGTGCAAGACTTGACTACAACTTTTACGCCCGCAGCATCATGTCTCGAAGATATTTACCAGTGGCGAACGACCACATTTGGGCAGCCCGACGGCGAAGTATTAAAATATCTTTCCCTTGGGCCATGGCCGCCCAGAAGCTGCATGCCCACGGGTTGGGCCATGACGTCTCAGTTCTATAGCCCAGGAATTTGTCCTGCTGGTTATACCATCGCCTGCTTATCTCTAGCAGCTGTTGGCACCGTCACAGAAACTCGTGCTACCTGCTGTCCATCTTTGTACCAGTGCCAAACGAAAACAGATAGGCCGTGGTATTCTACAAACAGATGCACGGTCACCGCATCGATGCTACCTTCTCTACGAGCAACAATCACTAGCATTGATACGATTGCATCCACTACTGGAACCTTTATCAAAAGCCTCGAGTCTTTCGATGGGATCAATGCGAACGCTGTGAGCATCCGATTCCAAATGGGTAGTTTTCCGTCGAATACGGGTATTATAACACCTACACCGACAATTTTGAATTCGAAAAGTAGCTCAGACCCGTCATCGACCAGCAGCCATCTTCCTACCTTCACTGTTCCATCTAGTGTTAGTACTTTATCAGATTCGTCGCCCTCTTCATCAAGTTCGAATTCGAATCTGATATCAAGTCTAACCTCGACTGGTAATTCGACGACCACGACCATGAGCTCGTCGCCTCTTTCTTTATCAATAACGAGCCGCGAGTCTTCATCGACTTCATCAACCTCCCCTACAATGTCAGATTCGACGTCTTCAGCGAGTTACCCGGCTTCTGTGCCTTTGACAAGAACCCGCAGCGGATTGTCCTCTGGTTCAAAGGCAGGAATGGGTGCGGGGCTTGGTGTCGGCCTTCTTTTCGTGATAGGCGTGGCTTTCTTATTGTTTCATAGAAGGAGAAATAGTATTCAAAAGTCGCCAATGAGAAGTTTTAAATACTGGTATGGAACAGGACCTGCGAGACTAGGGGTACCGGTTGAGCTGGGAGTGTCAAGATCGAGACAATGGCATGAGTTGGATAATGATAGACCACCGGTTGAGTTGCAAGGAGAATGGGGGGATCGAATTCGCTCTTAGATCTAATGCTAGCAACGCGCATCTGAGAATAGTCATTTTTCATGTATATAATTTAAGAAGTATATCGGGTTTGTCTCCCACAGTATGTTTTTCGGGAACCTTTCCAAATTCGGAGCTTATGTCCCACCACGGACTTCCTGACAGATTTTATAAGGAGGGTTTCACACATTTATCATTGCCAAGAAGATATTCCGAGATTGTAGAACCGGCTAAAAAGATATGCACATCCCAAAGTGGCTGTGTGTCGCATATTGACGAAGTGTGCGATCGCTCGCAGGATCGGCTCGCCCCGCGGCTTCGCCACAGGGGGATTTGACATTCAAGCACATTACTCCTGCGCCTGAACAGTAGACATTCATTTTATCTAATCATTTTATCTCATTTGTTACCAGCGAGAAATCCATAGACCACCATGCGTTTTACCAACGCTCATCGTCTTCCATTTAGTCCATGTACACGCGGCCAAGAAACTGGTTCGTAATTCATATTCAATTTATAAAATCAATAAAATAATTAAAATATCTTGTTTTTATTTCAATAAAAGATACGTATCTAAAATAATTAAAAATAATTAATTAAAAAATATAGAATTTTCTTAATTATAATTAATATAATAAATTAATTGAATAATTGAAAAAATGAATATACACGGCGGGGTGAGACATTCTGAAATATAGATTAAGTCTTGAATGTTATTTCATCCTTTCTGATTGTCTCATATTGAGTGGGATATTTGTAAGGAGACAGTGGATTTTGAATAATTTTGACTATCCTCTCTAATTGTCTCACGCTGTGGAACATTCAAAATCCGTAATATGTTCTAAAATATATTCAGTGCCGTTTTTGTGTCCACAGCGAGCCTGCTCACATTCAACCCATTGTCTTTTTATATACCCTGTCTCCGGTTTTAATATCCAGTATTCACCGGAAAGTGCTAGCAAACTATTACCCAGTATTTTGAGTTCCCGCGAATCCCAAGATCATGAGGTTGGGATTCATATTGAGAATTGGCAAGGAAAGGTCGAATAGTTGAGAAAGATCGCAGCTGTCAAGATGCCTCCTAGTTAAAAGTGTTATATACTCACTTGGGATGAAGTTACGGTAGTTTGGTTTGACTGGCAGATACAGAGTAGGGCCCTCAGGCACATTGTCCCATTTATATTGTACTAATCCAAGTAAACATTCTTAAATTCATGTTCGCCGGAGCTCCGAAACGCCTCCCCGCACATAACCCCATGAACATATGTCTCTCCGATAAGTCGGAAGTGGTCTGGCTTTCCCCCAACTGGCCGGAGGACAAAGGGGGTCCTCGTATTTCGAATAATGTAAACCATGTCACCCAATTGCATACCAGAAGGTCCAAGGCCTATCTTACTCGCGGTAGAAAAGAAAACACGAGTCCGGCATGCATTTTCGACCGCAAGATGGTAATCGGTAGCATCTATCCAGTCTACATTTGTCATCGTTGACACGAGTTCTTTTTCTTCCAAGGTTGGTGGAAAGTCTTCTGACTCGCGGTGTGCCAGTGTAGCTTTTAACGCCCGGTAAAGGTCTTCCACGCCGGATGTGCATCGCTGGGACTTAAGAGTGTTGGCGATCAGCGTACGAGAAAGTGCATCGATTGCCGCGTCTTGGCTGCTGTATCTCTGCTGTGCGGTTTCCAAGCAAGCTGCCATCTACGAAAGAGATTGTCCTATTGATGATAAACCATCAAAAATTGGTCGTTTTTCGCACCATCTCCACTCGGACTCCTCGATATGCTCAACGGTCTCGATATGAAAGCCTCGAACAAGAACATTATCATTCAACACCCTAGCATACGGTACCATACTTGTATCCTGCGCAGGTTGCTCCTCAAATCCGGCATGGAAGTCTTTTGGCAATCTTTTTCTTTGCCGGCGTCCGTTGAAGTTTGGGCACCAGGAGGGCAAGTGCGGGTAGATACTCGCATCAGCCGTACTGTGCTCTCTTTCTGTGTTGTGCAGAATATTCAAATGTGGGTCTGTCTCCACGCTGTACTTTGCAGCATCAAGATAAATTTCCGCTGGACATTTCCTGTAGTCCACTTTAATCTTCTCTCGAATCTGATTATCGGCATGCGCAAGAAACCCATATATTTTGTCACGAGGGTCAGTCGCAAGCAAAACATCGCCTGGTTTCACAAGATCTAAAATGCTGACGCCGAAACGCACTCTTTTATGTGCCGTGATGAGTACCAACAAAATCGCCGCTCGTGCGACCCGCCCACGGAATTCTTCCTCGACTAGTTCAATGGCACCTGAAAGCTTCAAGGCCCCCACAAAAGCCGACAAGTCTTCAAAGGCGATTATTCTACAACCGCACATAACTTTGATCTCCTGAGCGAGAACCGCCTCTTGGAAAACCCATACACGGAAAAACCATTCTCGATTCAATAGGTCTTTAAAACCCGGTCATGTATCAGAAAGTCGCTCAAGGAGCTGGAAGGCAGCTACTTGTTCGTCTTCCAGCAGAACTATACCCTCAAATCCGTCGAGCTTTTTCGTCAAGCTGGGCATCTCATCTATTGCCTTCTCAACCAATGGATTACTTGGCCCGAGCCAAACAATGACTTTGGCAGCCCCAGAATATATATCTCGCATTAAAGGCACCTGAACATTCTTCTCTGCATCATCGGCTTGATTGATACAAAGACTGTCGATCCAAATCCAAAGATGTTCGTTCATACTCGACAGCTGGGACAAGAAGGAATGAACATTCTTGGTAATTTTGAGATTTCGGCCCCCGCAAAGAATCGTCTCGCTAGGCTTTTGTCCGCCCCAAGCGTACGATAGGGCAAAATAGGCAGGAGGATCGAACAAGTCAACATCAAGTAGCTCGTAGGTAGCTTCTTCGCCCTTCTTCGACATATGCAACAGGCGTATGTATCCTGGCGGCAGACGTCGATATACATAGTTGGTAGGCATATCGCCGGATACTTTTTGAGAGGTCCGAAGCGTAGGGTGAAGACAGTCGAGGAAGCAGGAGTAAGGCCCAGAGGAAATGCCAATGGGGTAACCTTGGAATGGACACGAGGACGTTACTAGGACGTTCCCGATATCTGACACGAAGTTGACGAATTGTGCGATTTTCGACCGATAGCGTAGCAGAGGTTGTGAAGCTAATGTGGGTGTGGGCTGGCTATGCTCTGACCTCGCTTAGATGGGAATTCTTGGACAACATCAACCAATGAACTACATGCATTCGTGTATCCTTACCGCCATCAAGAACTTCCATGAAATCATATTGCCTCGATTTTGGAATGCGGATGGGATTGGGTGGCAGAGAAAAGATCGGGCAGAGGAGTCTAATTATACTGGACAGTCCCACACGTGAACAAAGTAGACTCCAACGGCTAGGGCGGATAGTGAGCAAATTATAGCAGTCTTGCGAATAGTCAAGAATCAAACCCCAGAGCAGATCAACTGGCTGGGCATCTCCCATAAGTAGACTACTTTGCCCTGCCGCGACTTGCAACAGACCCTCTGTGACACTTCGGGCCACGGAGTTGAAATCCAGCATTGATCTTGAATGTGCCGGACCTAGTAGAACATTCAGAATCAACGATCAACAGAGGTTTTCCCAGTGCCCGGCATCAGGTGGTTCACGGACGCCTTCGCCATTAGTCGCTTCTGTCATTGCTGAGAAGTTGAAAAGTCACACAACTTCACTATCTACCCCCCTACAAGAGGTCTAATTTCTTTATATTACTAGCAAACCTCTCTTGCTATATCTAATGCTTGAATTACGGCGAAAATTCTCCTCACTTAATGAAAAGCCTCCGATTTAGTGTGGGTAAAATACGTGACTTTCCTCTTTTTATGTTATACACACCCCCTGAATTTATGAGGTGGAAGGTAGCATTCTAGTAACATACCGAAGCATACATCGTTACATTAATTGGAACTTTAGTGCAAATTTCACCGTTCTGCTTCAAATGAGAAAGATTCACAGCAGGAGAGACAATGAAGTACGCGAAGTTTTTGATTTGGGCGCAGTAAAGCGGTTACTAATGAATCCTTACTAAAGCAAGGATTGCATTCAATGATGAACTGCGGCGACATGTCATAAATCCTCCCTCCTAGCATCAGTATTGAACTATCCCCAGTCTTCATTTGTTTCGATTGGGTTCTTGTATCTCGCGCAGCAGCCCCTCTGGATTTCGCCCCCCAGTGGAGGTTCATAGAACAACAAGGAGGTTAAAGACCCTAAGACTCTAATCGGTGGTTTTTGCTTCCGATAGGTTTCAATGGACCGTGACTCTTGTGATCTTCCTTGAGGAAGTACCGAATTTCCGAATGTTACTATCCAAAAAGGTTAGAAAGAAGCTCTAAGGTCGAACGAGAACCTCAGAGGACTAATAAATCAGGCTGCTTACCCGAGGGATTTGCAGGTAACAGACTCCGTCCCATGGCATTAACCCGGTGGAAAATGACTTAACTCGATGAAGTCCGAGGAGCTTGAAGGCGCAAACGAAGATTGGAGGACATAGGAACCTCGAGCCCGGAGGAACACAAGACTTGCGACTTTCGAAATTTAGCATTGCTCTGGCAACCATGGAAGGCGAGCTTACCAGCTACAGTGAAGGAGTGTTGCTGCAGCTGCTCTTGGTGCTGGATTCCCGAAAAGTCGCTCCTCGAAGAACTGTAATAAAAAAATTTGATGGGGAGGTTGTAAGGAAATGACAGATGATGCAATCGGAAAGAAAAAACGAAAGACGAGTGCGATGACTGCAAGAAAACGATGAAGACTGGCAAGGCACGCATAGCTGGAACGAGTGGTGTTCGATGCCATGCTGGGATGCGCAGCATCAACGATCCATGCGGACAAAAACGCGGGCTGAAATCGTTAGCAAGAGAAAGATCAACAATGTATCACACTTACACTATCTAAAAACCGTTGACGATTCGTCCCATACGCTGAACTAATTCTATTAGAAAGAGCAAAGCAACTGGGACTGAGAAAAACTTGCCTTATATTTGGACTGCTGACTCCTCTTTACTGGCGTATAGAGGATCTAACAAGAGTGACTGCTAACTGTCTCGATGCTGAGTGTGCACGAGAATGAAGTAAAATGAGAATTTCTCGACCTAAGCGTGGTCGAGGACGTAGTTGAGAACACTGGGGTTGAAGTGGCTGATTTGAAAGCTGGATGTGCTTCAGAACGCCTGCGGCGTGCTTTGAATTGAAAGGTTGTCTGGTGATTGGCCTGCTTGATGGGCTTTGGGTACTGGTGTGATGGTCCTGTCTCAGTAGAAGGACTCCGTCGATTGGTATTTGGAGGTCGTTCCAGACGAGAATGGCGAAAGGAAGATTCGGTCTGGTCGCGGGATGCAGGGTCGTCTTGGAGGCGCTAGCAAGCAATGCGAGACTCTGTCTATGAACGAGGGATGTCAGTCTATCACTATGAATTGAGATTTGGAATGGGCTCACCCTGTAGCTTTCGTTGTCGACTTGCGTTTCTTCGAGGAACACCAAGAGTCGAGCCAACTTCTGGTGACAGGACATTCTCTTTTGACAGTTGGCTTCGGTTTGTCAAAAAGAATGTCCCATCCTCTGAAAGTTGGCCGTTGTCGTCGGTGGCTCTTGGTGTCGAAAAGTTGAAGAAAAGGTACGTTCCGGAGGCTGGGATTGCTTTTACAGAGAATATTTCACCGGTAGCGGGCAACTTGAAGTGGTGAATTCCAAAGGAAGTGCAGGATATCTTCTGAAATTATTGAATTTATGATAGAAATAGAAAGGGAGATCATCACACGCTGGACAAAAATAGCGGGACGGAATATTGTAGACTTTGAATGTCCCACTCGGCGTCGCACATTCAAGATTAGTGCCGCTTTTTCTGTCCACTAGGAGATCATTACAATAGGAGCTTCACAATACCTTCTGGCGTCCCGCAACTAAGCTGGAAAGAGTGAATTAACGTGATAGAAAAAGCGGAGGATCGAAGAGCGATTGACTTCCAGGCTTTTGAGGTGTCAAATATGATTTAATCTGCTTCTGAAAGGACGGGCCTCGTCTCTTGCGAGTCAAAAGTACCTATCATGCAACCCTAGCGCAGTCACTTCAACCGTTGACGAAACGCTACTGGGCCAAGAGCAAGTCGCTCTGCCGTAAATGAAATCGAGGACGCGCGGAATTCTCATTTTGTAAAATTGTCAATCATTTTCAACATCATAAAGAGGTATCATCTCATCCCAGCTCCCTGTATAGGGCATGCAAACGCCCAAGAAAGACATCTCAAGCCTTCAAGATCCTAAAACGCCAAACACCAACCATCGTAAATATCCAGCAAGTGCTGCTTAAATTATTCCTCCAACCCGGCCCCAATCATGGAAGCTCAATCGGAGACATTGGCTTCGGCTTTTGATTCGAGTCCATCTCGCTGTAAGTAGCGTGAGCAGGCTTCTCATCATACATTGTATACGACGACGCCGATGCCCTCTCCGGCTTCCCTGCCACATGCGAGTATTGTTCCGACCACCTTGGAGGACATTGGAGTGGCTGTGGCGCGTATGCCGAAGGTGGAAACGTTCCAGTATACGGAGGTGAAAGCGGAGGCGATCCAAGTGGAGGTGCCATCGGGCGCATTTGCATCGGCTGCGCGTGCTGTGGAAGAGGGGAATTCGGCGGGGAGAAAGACGCGTTCGAGGGAGGAGGTGAAAAGGAAGCGTGCGATTGAGTTGAAAATGATTGGCTGTATGACAATATCCTATTCTTCTCCGCTGCCTCCTGAAGCTGTGCCTTGACCAACAACCGCGAGACCAAGGTTCCAAGTGCTTCCTTCAATTGTTTTCGCACAAATCGCGTCATGAGAAAATTGCAGCGGAGCTCAACATCTTCTCGAAGATAGAGACCTGATATCGGGGCGCCAATTCCAATCTCTGCGGGCTGTACTGGCTCGTCTGGTGCATTTCCTCCCACTGTCCATTTCTGCTTGATGTCTATTCCTGCCGGCACATAGTTGTGTATTTGCACACCCAGAGCGAGATTGTGGAAACACGATTTGAAGGATATATTTCCAGACACCCCCGGAAGGTAGGAAATCTTGTCCGTGATCTCGTACCACTGGCAGTGGTATTCTTCGGCCGTTGCTTCGGGGGGTGAGGGAATCGGATGTCGTTCGGCATGTGAAGGGTTAAGGTCGATCATTTCTAGGTGGTCGTGTAGCGTTTCAAGCGCTGTCTCCCTTGAAACCCCCGCTGGAAGCGGGGTAATCGTCGTAAAGTTTGTGCGTTTCGACATGGCGTTTGTACTGGCAATGGGACAGTCGCACTTCGCACGATCGAGGTTGGAGAAGTTAAGAAAATGTGACAGCGAGAGCGACGTACATGCTGATCACATTGCGTTGGGACGGTTGGGAGATTGTTAGTAATATCGAAATTCTGACGTGAGCAACATCACATTGCGCTCGGAGCTGAATTCGTGGCACAGTGGCGGGTTGGCGCTGAAGCGACGCCAATAACCAGGGATGCTGCGTGGCTTTGAGGCTGTGAGGACGGAGTTCCAGGAGCCGTGTTGGCCATGTTGGCGGGGTAGATTTGTCAGGGCTTCGAACAACGATTATCCATACTTTCTGTGCATCCCATCTCAGTTTCAAGTGATTAGAGTGAGCCTGTTCCTTTGTATTCTTTCCAAAATCAATTTCAGTTCTTTTACTAATGTTGCTCAATGCTATGGAGGCAGCTCTCCGAACCAAATTTGTGTGATGAAAAGAAAATTCCAAATTTAGCAACGGCGGCGGCCGCTCCTAAAGGAACCACTTGGCAGTTGCATTGCCACGGTGTTTGGAATACAGTCGCACAACATACATTTTGTTGGAAGGAATGCCAGAGCGCTTCCATTCTCTTTATTATTTGCCCTTCAATTTCATCGCGGCTTTGCCGCACACTGCACTGTTTTCTCGACTCAGCGTCGTTATCCTAATCATGTTTATTTCTCCTGGCAAATCTTCTACTTCAAGATGACAATTGAGTTCTCACACCTCGCACCTCCGCCAATCATGTTTGACTGCCAATTTACTCCTCTCTTTCCTCTAAAACCTTTGTATCCTTGATCGTGTAGCCTCCCCTCAAATGTGGCTTGATCAACTCCAACAACGCGAATCTACTCTGCACCTCTCCACTCCCAGTCCGATGCCCCTCGTCATCCGTCAGATGCTGATACATCGTCATATGGGCTAGATATGGCACCCCCTGTTTATAAGTCGGCATGCTCAACATTTCACATGGTTTGCCGCCGAAATCGTGTGGGCACGTCAATCGGATGTGGGGGTAGAGGCAAGCTTTGTTTTGGCACTGACTCGCCCCATTGCCATCGAGAACTCTCTTGATGTAGTCAAGGCAGACTCTTTGTAAGGTGCATCGATTTCCAAGTGGACAGGGTGCACCGTATAGAAGGGTGAAGGGGCAGAGATTTTTGAAGTCTCCGTACAGGTTCACGACAGCTTGGCTGACTAGTTCATCGAATCGATCCGGGGGGCCGTCATGATGGTCATCCTTGAAGCTTCGCCAAGATTCACTAGATTCTGAGGACTCCTCAACTGACTTGTACGATTTTATTGTTAGCTTTGAATATTTGCCGCATGAAGCACTCACTGTAATGCTTTCAGACTGGTCGCTGCCTGCTGTCAAATGGTCCGTGGCATTTCTCACATTGCACGCTGCCAATGGATCGGCAATGACAGTTGCTGGGGAGTCTGCGGGAACCAGAGCTTCAGATGTCTTGTTCAGCTCTGCGACAACCTCGTTGATTGTTGCAAGTATTCTTTCTGTCTCGCCTGGGGCTCTTAATAGATCTGCAGCTAAAGTCGACAGTGTGCTTGCTGCAGAACTGATCTCGATAGCGGCTGTAGTATTGGGGAATGCCTTCTTATAGTAAGCAAGGATATTCATGATGGTGATTAAAGATGCAAAGCTTACAGATTTATCATGCTCCATAGTGTTCGTGTCGACTTGTTGCACATGTTTGTTGGCCATGGTACTTGCTGGCTGGTTCTGTTTCGGAAGGTCTGGTTCTGACTCTTTGTAAGTAGTTGTGATTTTCGGCTGTTCTTGTAGTTGTACCAACCAGCACCCACGTACGTCATGTCAGTCCACTGCTACATTCACTGAAGTTGGGTTTTTCGTAGCATTAGTTTTATTCTTGTTGTCATGTTGCCATTACCGAAATTCATCTCGACGATGTATTTTCCTTTGATCATTAGGTATGGTCCTCAGCTCGTTGTCGCAAGGAATTTCGTCGTGGAGCTTCCTACGAACCTTCGAAAAATGGCCCAGTGTCCTCTTGGTAGCCATTTCAATCTTAAACTCCTAAGAGCCAACAAATACGGTATTTGTCGCAATTTTCAAATGGTTTCTTTCTTGCTATCAATAGCTTTCCAAGATGGTCGTTCTGCGACAAGAGTAGCAAATCATAATGGAATTGTGAATCGTCTGTGATCATTGAATGATAATGGATCCTACGCCAGGAATTCACAGCCGCGAGTTTTGTTCTACCAATTGGCTACATCAAGCAGCGAATTCGAACTCCCTCTGGTGTAGCAAAGCCAGCATAACGGATTAGATATTATGGGGTCTTTACGAATGTTGTTTTGTTTTGCTTTGCTTTGCTTTTGGCTAATAAGAACACTAACTGTTTTTAATTTTGAACAACTATCTGCTTGGAGACTGGTTTACTTCAAGAGGCCAAGTGGATTCTCTTTAACACTGTTGTTCCTGTTTAAAAAAAGAACAAAACCCCACCGTCGTCAGAATAATAGCCATTACCAGCTGCTCAACCCCAACAGCCTTGAATACAAATCACAAGACCTCTATAGAAGCACCCACCTCTTCACCTTAGCTAGGATCCTCATCACCCACCACCAGCACCAAAAAATCACGCGATCATGTCTTTTACTCAGCCCAGCGACCAGTCTGAGCACTCCAGCTCACCTACCGCGATAGTGTACCTACCCCGCCGAGGCGCCGACATGAGAACCCGTCTCCTAACATGTCTCCTAGCCCACCTCCAAAAGGACATCAAACCACTTGGACCTCTCCAAGCCGACGACGCAGACCTCTTCTACTCGGAAACCCCCAAAATCATACACCAAATTGATCTCGACCCCGAATCAGCCGACGCCTAAGATCACCGTCTATTTAATATCGCGAACTTGCACTTTATCGAAATAAATATCACTGCCTGGAAGGAAAGCGATGCTTATATGATGGAGGCGTCTGCTAGGTGTGCTGATTCTAAAGGTCGAACTATTTCATACATGTGGGAGGATTCGGATGTTTCGTTGAGGCCTCCTGCGGTAGAGGGTGTGGACGGTTTGAGCTGGGCCGGTATATTGAGATGGTTCACGGAGTTCATGAAATCCCAGTTCAATGAATATGGGGAGAAGATACAAGTGGAACATGACGCCGAGGGGACTTGAATCCCTCGGGCCACTGCTTTCTCGTTTTAGAGGTATTTTGGCTGGGTCCTTCCACTTCCTTTGCGGTGCCCAGGATTTTTGAAACCGTCAACGGGCGGCACAGGACGAGAGCGGGTTGTTGTTTACTTCGGACACGGCAATTTTTGATGTAACAATTTTTCAAGATATTACATTCTATGTACGGTGCGAATCTAGAAATACATTCAACTTTCCCAGTATAGTTAGCCGATATGATAAGTCTCGATGTACACGCTCTCAAGACCCCTAACCAAATGTGCCCTTACCAGCATCTCACTATTGTTACCGGGGCTCTAGCGCCAGGTGCCTAGATTGATTGATTTAAGCTTGACTTACGAGGATTCAAAAAAATCGCGTTCAGTCCCCAAGTTCCTCGCAGCTTGTCAAGCCTGCATTTGGAAATACTTGAGTACGGAGATCAGGGATTGTTTTTAAGGCATGGTGCACTAAGTCTTACGACCGTAGTCAGCTGCACGTCGTAGGGCATTTCTCGCTGCGCTCCTTTTGGGCAAATCTTCGTATTCCAAAGATCGATCGATAACCGTATTATCGTGAACTTGTGCGATACTTGCAAATGGTCAACAATTTCGTTTGGGTTTGAATTGAATTGAATAGCAACAGTACGCAAAATTCCTGCTAAATTTTGTGCCCGGGTTTCGAGAAATTAGAAGTAATGCAATAAATACCCCGCGATTAGTGCCTCCATCCCGTTCCCCCTTTTGTAACGATGTGCTTACCGAGACTAGATCCTTCCCAGGTACAGATACCGGCGAGGTTGAAAATAAACATAAACGCTTATGCGAATTTCCTAGGCAGCAGCCTCTTCCTACTCATTTCAAGCGGTGTGCGGCAATGGGACTGTTGCCAGGAGTCCCTGCCAAAAAACGCCCCCATTGCAGCTGTGCGGCGCAGAATCTCGTATCGGTAACATATATCGGGCCGCGACCGTTTTTGTCCACTTTCTCCGCCATTGGAGTAACATTTCTTTGACTGATGGGGATTGATTTCAATTTACAGGGTCTTTCGTAGACCCAAGGCATCTACTGTGCGCCATTCTATACGAAAGGTCGCAAGCCCGTTGAACCTCTGATGAGCCCCTGCCATAGCTCCCGAAGTTTGACACCTGTTGGCTTCTGCGATTGGCGATTCGCCCCCTATATTTGATTAGGGTGTAATCATACCATTGACGGAAGTAGGGGTCCATTCAGAATGCGTTTCCTGCTGTATAAAGCTCCCGTCAGTCCCGTCATGTTTGTCTCCCTGCGATCATATTTTTTCATTTAATATTGTAATTTTCCACAGCGATGATGCTGCTCCCCATCTTTGTAACGTTGCTCTTGCAATTCACGCTTTTAATACGCTGCGATGCCGTTGATCAATACGGAGTTTCTTTATATGATAGACTAGAGGCGATGGAGAGATTTTTGCTAAATACTGACAATGTTGTTGTTTCCGTCAATCCATGCTCCTTTTTTCGAACTGTATCCCCAATCGGAAGCCCCAACAGTGGCGAGCAAACCTCCGCTGAGTGGGTGAGAATTGTATTTCATGATGCCGTGACAGCCAATGTAGCTGCTGGAACTGGGTCAATTTCTCCTGATCTTCTAAATGGAAGTCACTAACAAATGCAGTGGTTTGGATGCTTCCATCAGTTGGGAGTCTGACCGAGCCGAGAATGTCGGTTTACATTTTATAAATGATACTATTGCGATTGTAAGTTACACAGTCTTGATGGAAGTATTTCTTACTTGCTAATTGAAGTAGTTTGAGAGTGTACGTGAATAATTGCTTCTTCGTGACAAACACTCATCGAATATCTAGGACTTCAGTGTCGTTACGTCCATGTCAGATATTATTGCACTGGTGCGTCCGTCAAAAAGAGTGATTTATCATAAGCTCATTGTCTTAGGGACTTGCTGATACCCTCATCTCTTGCGATCCAATCCCACGAAGGATTAAACTTCGTGTGGGAAGGATAGACGCAACCGGCCCTGGGCCAGCCGGGGTGCCGAAACCAACAGATGACTTGAACACAACTCTCGCAGCTTTTGCGCAAGCTGGCTTCTCTCAAAGCGAGGCAATCGCTTCAGTGTAAGCACTCATGTGTTTATTCTCTTAACTGATCTAATCCAAGCATTAGGGCATGCGGGCACACATTAGGCTCCGTCCATCAAGCCAACTTCCCAGATATTGGTACTTAATCTGATCCGCCTACAAAATCGCAAAGACTAACGATACTTCCTAGTTCCGGCTTCTGTAGTCACACCGACCAAGTTAGTTCCTCATTCACTCCAGAGTCATTGTACTAATGGAAAAGCCTCGATGGTGCCATGAATTTTGATAGCACCACCGCCGTTTTCGACAACACCAACGTCAATGAATACCTCAATGGGTCTGGAAAAGCGGGTGGCCCTCTGGTAGTCGGCTTCAACGAAACTACGAATTCTGATCTTCGCTTGTTCTCCTCTGACGGAAACGCCACCATCAAGACTCTGACTTCTGCCCAGGCATTCCAAGATACCTGCTACACGCTTTTTGAAAAGATGCTCAATACAGTACCGAGCACCGTCACCCTTTCTGAAGTCATTGGGCCAAGGACTTGGACCACCCGAGAAAAACATCTAGATCTTTCCCCCACAGGAGCTGTGCAGTTTTCGGGTGTGATTACCTGGCACTCTTTAACAGATCCCCCACCGCTCAAAGCAAATTATACCTACACAAAAACCGATGGGGGAGATATTGGCACCTTGAGCAGCCAGATTGGAGGTAGGACCTCGGCAAAATGATGTCCGAAGCCTGCAGATATGCAATCCAGCTAATACCTTTCAGCATCAACAACAAAACATGGATTTGGCACTGTTACACAGTTTATGTTTAATGATACATTGCCCAGTCCCGATATCACTGGCTTCAACATTTTGAACGGCGCCTATACCGCAACCATCAACCAGAGCCTATTTATTCTCCCTTCACAAACCAAAAGAGGAGGTACGGTTTCCAATGGACAGGTCAAACCAATGTATCTCATTCGTGCAGCTGTAAGTATCTAGCCTATTCTTCTTGATAAAGTCAGTCGCCGGTTCTCACACGTTTACTAACTTGAATGTTCAGATACTCACCAGCTTGACTACCAACACGTCCAGTCCTACAGCAGTAGTCTACTACCCGATCACACAGCCCAGTACTCTGACGCCCACAATTGCCACTGCTTCAGCAATAATGACAACTCTCAGTACTGCGGGGAACTACACGATATTTCAGGGAGTAGTTAATATGCCAAGTACCGGCACTACTGCAGGGGTCACGTATTTGGGGGTCACCTTTGGCGATACGATGAGTGTGAAGCTTGATACAACTTTTATTGGAAGCTGTTCAAGCCCAGTGATTACAAATTGTTGATTAAGAAGAATGAGAACAAATTACTGGAAGAAAGTTGGGCTAATGGCTACCGGGAAATCATCTTTAGCGGCGTTAGAGATTTTTACTGGTGACAGGAGCATTCTTTCTAGACCATCCCGACGCATCACAGCTGCAGGGCTGACATCCAAAAAATGATGCCTTTTTTCCAGAACAAAATATCTAATACAGACTTTTCGCTCCAACAGAAAAGTTTCACCATGGCAGTGCTTCTGCTCAATTTCATTCGCACTAGGTACGTGCTGCTAGATGAGGACCACTCGGCTTGCGCTACCAATGACTTTATAATTTTCCCTCTGACAATTGCATGTTCGGCCAAAATATGATGATAAATTCCTTACTTTATGACCCCCGCGCTGGATAAAAAATAGCGATACTGATTTGAATGTTCCATATGGCCTGGAATATTCAATACAGCTTTTTCTTCCCGCCGCAAATTTATATGTCTGAGGTAGCAGTTAATTCAAAAAAGGATCGATTAATGATGTAAGGAATGGGTGGGCTGAAAGTGCCCAACCAGGTCCAGCTACAGTTGCTCTTTAGCAACGAGCGAACACATTTACCAGATCGCACGGCTACCGAAATTTCACGCCTGTCGTATTATTTGCAAGGAATACGCTATGATGCGTAATCTTGCACTCAAACGAAGTATGTTTCGCTGATAACGTGCCTGCTCCGCCCAATCTCCGCTCCCGAATTAGGCAATCGAATATCCCCGAGAGCGGATGATCGGATCCTGAAATCGAGAAGCATGCCGACCTCCGAGGATTGCTCTTCGTTATATACAGAGAGATTCGAAGAATCAAATCTTCAAAGATGACCCATCTGGATCTCTAGTCTTCGACATTGTCACATCAGTTTTAAAATAAAGCCAGGGAATTATATAATCATATCAACATGTCCAACAATGCTGTTCCCGTTCGTCAATTAGGACAGAAAGGACCCCTAATTCCAGCTTTGGGTCTCGGTCTCATGGGCATGTCAATTTGCTACGGGAACCCGCCGAGTGACGAGGAGCGTTTTGCAGTGCTTGATCGAGCGGTGGATATTGGCGCCACGAATTGGGACAGTGCTGAGTAAACCACCCATATCATAACCGACATTTATTTTTATTCCACTAACTTTTACGTCCATTAGTATATATGGCGACAACGAAGAACTTCTCGGAAAGTGGTTCAAACGTACCGGCAAGCGAGATCAAATCTTCCTCTCGACAAAGTTCGCATTTGTTAAAGGCGACCCTACCTTTTCGAAGCTGGATAGTTCAGGTGTATACTGCAAGAAGGCTTGTGCAGAGAGTCTAAGAATCCTCGGTGTTGACTACATCGATTTATACTACATGCATCGCGCCAACCCGAAGACCCCAATCGAGGAGACAATGCGTGCCATGGCTGAACTCAAGGCGTAAGCACTACACGGCTTCCATAATACGGGTCTTCAGCAGCTGACAAGTCTCCAGCGAAGGCAAAATCAATTATATCGGTCTATCCGAAGTCAGTTCCACCACGCTACGCCGCGCGTCGAAAGTTGCTCAAGTGGATGCCGTCCAAATCGAATACTCGCCATTTGACCTAGATATCGAGGGAGCGACTGGCACTGATCTCCTTGCGACCTGTCGCGAGCTCGGCGTTACTGTAGTTGCTTACTCACCACTCGGTCGCGGCTTGTTAACTGGGGCTTTCAACTCTAAGGAGTCCTTCTCGAACGAGGGAGATTACCGTGTCATGTTTCCTCGCTTCAGTGGGGAAAATTTTGAGGCGAATGTGAAGATAGTGAACCAATTCAAGGCATTGGCTGATAAAAAGGGATGCACCGCTGCTCAACTGGCAATTGCCTGGTTGCTGAAACAAGGGACGGATGTCATCCCTATTCCTGGGACCAAGAGAATCAAATACTTGGAAGAGAACTGGGCGTCTTTGAAGGTCCAACTCACCGACGCAGACGAAGCTGAAGTTAGAAAGCTTGTTGAAGGTACTAAAATTGCGGGCGACCGATACATCGAGGCAGTTAAGGGTCAGTGCTATGCTGACACTGTTGAAGAATGATTATGTTCGGATGCTCACTCAACCGGCCACAAAAGCACTTGAACAACGTGGAAGCCCGTTTAGCAACGAAGTGATGTGAAGTTGTCCCACTTGCTATGGAAAATTTACACTATTCGTGTTATTTCATCGAACTTAAATTCTTGAGCATAGACAACTTCCGGCATCGCTGCCGCCAGCTTTCATTCCCGCGATACATATGCTATAAGACGATAGAAGCCAGATAACCTCTAAAAGCATCATGGAGATTACAAGCGGATTTTTTCAATACATTGCTTTCATGAAAACACCCTTTTGAAAGATCGATTGTTGTGTCAATCGCACCTTCCCCTCGACATGTATTCGTTGGGTCGTGGAATGGGCATCGCCGCTTCCCCGCCCTAAAATCCATTCTTCAACGCTCAACAGTATTCAATTCACTTGAGATAGTGTTATGCATTTTTAATGGAAGCTTTCAAATGGCACTGCGCGCTCTGTGCTTGGAAAGAAGCGCACCCAGAGGAACTAGAATCCCCGCGCCCGATCTATCCACCACTTACACTAACAATGGAGCAACCACCGCAACCCTCAGCAGAAGATAAAGAGCAGCCAGAACGTCCACCGAGCCCTTCAGGCTACACGAAACAAAGATATGCACCTCGACAACCTATTGAGCCACTCTACGGACTGTCATGCTGCCTTCTCCAGTACCTGCAGGTCCTTCCCACCAAAGATGTTCTAGATACACCCGAAGGCCTTTTCAGCACCCTTCCGTACAGGAACGTAGTTCGTACCAATGTGTACAAGTCCTGGTCTCCTGACATAAACCGGGCGTGTGGGTTTGAGAACTTGACAAACCTCGCCTGCATCCAAATTGTCATCGCTACTAGTACGTATGCCCCCTCTTTGCCTCGCTTGCCGGTGGTTTTTATCTACCCGACTATTAGATTTGCTCCTGGAGATATGTTGCTAATTTTCTATAGCAAAACATTTCGAGCAGACAGAATACGGAATTCTACCCCACTACACCTTTGAAGCAGAAGCGGCACTGCACGATTTCAAAGGACGGATCCTTTGGGAAAACGGAGCGAAGATGATAGCAGCAGTGAGGCATGTCGTGGTGGTGATGGGTGAGAAGCAGGAGAGGTGGGATCTGATGACATTCGAGCAAGTGGTGAATATCTTGAGGAGAGCTGGAAAGTGTAAGTTCACGAAATTTGGGGAATCGAGAGAAGAGTGGGAGGTGTTGAAGGTTGCGAGAACATTGCCATGTCCGGTGGAGGACTCGAAACTTGTGAGCACTCCAAGTTTTGATTGACAGAGATTGTAGACCAAGGTTAATGAATGTCGGATAACAATGCCTCTGAGTCTATCAGTTATTGAACAGCGCTTGTGTGAAAGACGCGAATAAATTTCACACAAAGAACGCATCTAGCAGACGCATCCCCTGCGATTGAAATCACTCCACTTTATATTTATATAGTCCACTGCTCAATGCACGCAAAGCAAAAGTAATCAGATCAACTCCCTTGAACCCAAGATTAACCAACAGCCCGCAAATGTCTCTCCCTCCAGCCCGTCAACTCGTACCTCGACCCCAAAGCCCTCCTGGCTGCACGCAACAGCAGTATCTTGAAGACGAGCTCCGACCCTCCTATGTCTCAAAGCACAAAGCAACCGTCCTCCTCCTCTGGTTTCTACAATACGACATCCTACCAGACCCTTCAAACGCCTCGAATTTCTTCAACCACCCAGGAATAAACTTTTGGTACCGCAAATACCTGAACTGGGACAGCGAAGGCTCACGATTCTTCTGTGAGATCTCAACTAGTAAAACTTTGGAACTTCAGCACAACGCAAATGGCCGCCGGGAAGAGACACTTGTGTACCGTATCCTAGCACAAGGAGCAATATTAGACAGGGAGGGAAAGGTCATACAAAATGGTCCGGCGGAATCCGATGCTCTTCGGGCTTCGATCACCGTTGCTGTTCGTGTAGAGCGAAATGACTTAGCGGCGGTGAATTTTTGGGAGGGGATAACATGGAGGGGGGTTTTGATGTGTCTGAGGTTTACTGGGAAGGTTAGGTATAATATGTTTGGAGAAGAGAGAACGTATGAAAATGCTGAGAGCGAGTATAGAAAGATGGAAGCTATGAACTGGGAAGTGGATGATTATCTTGGGTTGGGACTTTTTCGCCAGAATCTTTGGGAAAGGGGTTGGTGAGGGGTGAATGTGGGGTTGTGAAATTGTGAGGATTGGATGTTCAGGCTTGGGATAAAATGACTAGGTGGGATGACCGTATTTGATTTTGATACGTGAAGACACTCAGCTTTTGTGATACTACCTTGAAATTTCGTTTCCAAGTTCTTTGCTTTGCCCCTATTCTCCCCCCCTAAAATAAGCGAGCGCCCAGCCGACATCAGTAATAAGGACTTCAGCGGATCTGGCGTTGTATTTTAAAAGTATTTTTACAGACCAAACAAGATCATGCATGCACCACAAACATCAGAAATAGCAGTACTGACTTTCTGTGGTTTCTAATTTCTACTTTCACTCCTCACAATAGTGTTTGTAGGAAATAGATTTGCTTTCCCATTCTCTACACGCTCTATTGTGAAGGGGTTGCGCTCGATGATTGTCTCCAATTGACACGAACTTCACGATAAGTAAGCCCTAAGTCTCAAACACTCCTTCTCTACAGACTTTGAAACCTTTCTGTTGAAATTTGAAATTATATCCTCATGAAAAGATTAGGGGATCTGTTGCTTCGAAAATACGGGAATCTTTTTGAGTACTAGTACGTAAGTAGCGAAGAAAGGACCACTCGAGTATCATTCCTGCCTGTAACAATGCACGCCATTCCTTTGAAGATACGAAATCTCGAGACATTGAAAATGGAGAAGTTTGAAACCTAAAAGTATAAGAGGAGTCCATAAGTGTCTGCCTCAATTATAGGGCATCAAGCTGCCCCACCACCCCGCCATTTTGCGACAACTCATTCGAATTTCAACTCCCGAACGCGACAGGAACATATAGACTCTCATCTTCTTACTTCCGCAGATTCTTCTACAATTGCGAGATGGAGTACGATACAAAGACCGGTAAGAATTCTTCGGCCTGCAAAGCTTTCTCGTCTGACAGCTGCAGCTCCGTCCTCAACGGCCGACAAGACCTCCTTCGCATACATTTCAGCTAGAGACCGCTGGCCTGTAATAATTGTACGCAATACCGATCTTACACGCGAATCTTGCTGACGGGGAAGACTGGCGCAATCGACGATGTACACAGAGCCGTGTCGGAAACAACGGATGAGACCAAGCGCATGGAGGGAAAGAAGATTGTTGAGGATCTGGCAAAACTCAAATACGAGCTGCAGCATGACAGAAAACTGTCACCTCTTCTCGATGATGGCTTGCCAGACGTAGCGGGATATAACAAGGAGCTTGAGCAATTAGGAACACCGTCATGGTTCAATGTCCCATGGCTCTACGCGGAATGCTATCTCTACCGGTACGTTCCGCGACCCCAGTTGCTGGCATCTCTAATCAACCCAAGTTAGACGTTTAGCAACATCCTTCTCCCTCTCGACTCACTGGAAATCGTACGATGTATTCTCCCGCCAAAAGATGTCTACCTTCCGCTCTTCCCGCCCCGCGGTCCTCGAACTCGCCGGCCGATACCACGAACTTATATCACAAATGGGACACAAGGGGGAGAGGTCTGAGCAGGAAACTGACGAGGCGGAGAAAATCCTGTTTATGGAGATGTGCGAGATCTGTCTCTGGGGCAATGCTACGGACCTTTCCCTCCTCACATCCTTGACGTACGAAGATATTCAAAAGCTGCAAGGCTCAGAGGCGCGGAAAGCGTCAGAAAAGAACATCCTTATCAATGATCTGGGAGCCGCATATGATGTTTTGAAGAAAGCCAAGAAAGATGGAAAAAAGGAACGGAGGGTGGATATTGTGCTCGATAATGCCGGGTTTGAACTCTACGTGGATCTCATCCTTGCTGGATTCTTGCTATCTGCCGGCCTCGCTACAAACATCATCCTCCACCCCAAGTCGATTCCTTGGTTCGTGTCAGATGTTGTACCAGCAGACTTTGCTGCTCTACTTAATGCATTGGCAGCACCGCAAGCCTTCTACTCCACACCCTCAGACGACGAGAAGAATGCTGGCAAGACTCCCGAACCATTGTCGCAGAAGGAAGTCGATGAGCTGTCCTTCTTATTCCAGAACTGGAGTGGTTTCCACGCTGAGGGACAATTGATGCTTCGCTCAAATCGATTCTGGACCGAGGGAGGAAGCTACTGGAGATTGCCAACTTCCGATCCGCGACTGCATGAAGATCTCAAAGCGAGCGAGCTTGTGATATTCAAGGGTGATTTGAATTACCGGAAGTTGACTGGAGATGTAAGTTATTCGCTCTGTTCTATCTATTTGACTAACATTTGCAGGCCATGTGGGATCCCACCACTCCTTTCACCCAAGCTATCGGTCCAATGGGTCCCGGATCCGGCGTCAATGTTCTCGCTCTACGAACCTGCAAAGCTGATGTAGTCGTCGGTCTCAAGGCTGGTGAAGACGAGAAGCTGAGAGCCATTGAAGGAGGTGGCGGAGACAGCGGCGCTCGAAAGTGGGCTTGGAATGGGAAATGGGCTGTTGTCTCATTCTCTCCTGGGAAGTAACGATTACATGAATAAGTCACGGCATTGCATATAGACTAAGGGCGTAGAGTATAGATTGTTCTAGAGCCTACTGAAAAGATTGCTAAGTCCTGTCTTACCTCAAGTCTGTAATATGAGTCTATGTTCCAACGCCAATATCTCTATTGCTGTAGTTCAACGCCATGCCCAGCCCACACAAAATGTTAAAAGCTCTTCAAAGCATCAAAGAGTCGATTCCCCAGGACCCAAAACAGTGATCTGCCGGCAACTTCATTTCCATGCTTCGACACAACTAGGCCTCATTCGTCGCTCCACTCCCAGGAGCACCCTGCCCCTCCTGATTTTGCAAATCCCCTGAGCTAGTGCCTAGGCCGTGGTCGATTTTGTCCGGTTCTGGCGCATCTTCAACTGTAGGTCGTGGTGGGCGTGGTGGCGCGTTGTCCGACGAAGCTTCTGAAGTTGGAGCTGTCTCGTCGGTCGAGGACGATGAGAGGATGTCAGGGGATGGTGTATTGGTGTCTGCTGTACCCGGACTAACGTTTCTGGCAGTACCTGCATCGGGTTGTGCGTCTGGCTGAGGCGAAGCCGGAGCTGGAGCCGTATCCCGCACGGCAGGGGCCGCTGGTGGAGCAGGAACGGCTGGCGGGGTAATGCCCCGTCCTGGAGGTAAGCTTCCAGTGTCTATGCAGGGACAATGTTAGTAGTTGGCTAATCAAGAAAATGTGAAATAGATTTCACAAGGAGAAATATTGAGCAGGTGCTAACGTTCACGCAATACATTCTCTAGGTAGCGAGGTCTACTGGTACAGAATCAAAGAGAAATCACGAACCAAAGCCATACAAAGTATTCCACCCCCTTGTCGCTCCCACCGGCGAGTTTGAGTAGAAATGCCTCACGGGCGTCAGGACTCCCCCGATATTCTCATATCTCACATCGCTCGGTGTGCCTGCTGGGACTGGTAAAGGAGTGGGACTGCTAGCTTGCCACACTGGATACCCCACTACCGGCTGGACGAAGACGGAGACCCGGGGAAAGAAATTCGGGACGGGTGCTGACACTTGTTGCTGGTAAATAGGTGGAGGGACCGTTCCTGGGCGATAGCCGTAGTACGGATATTCGGGTCGCGGGTGTGAGAATGGTGGAGGGATGGGCCGTGTAGGTGTGAAGTAGATTGGGTAGGCGGACATATTGTTGAAAGGTTGTCTAATAATGTGTGATAAGTATTCTTTTTGCGTAAAGATGCGCTGGAGATATTATCCAGGTTGGTGAAAACTGCGAGGAGAAATATACTGACGGTGAGTTACGGTGCTGAATCATCAAGGCAGAGAGTTACTGGGAACATTCACAGGTTTGAATTATGATTTGCTGCATTCACTGTTAGCCAATACCAGGAACAGAGTCATAACTCTCTCAAGGACATTTTAAGGCACGCGGTTGCGGACTGTTTCTTCCTTCGCCATCCCAAGCACTGCAGAGGCAAATGAATGTTTTGTTTAATAGTAAGTGTATACACTTGATGCTCGGATACACTTTCCTCATTTTGTCTCCAAGTACAGTTCCCATTTTGGCTCCCCTGCGACCGAGATTCCCCCGAGCCATGTATATATTGCATTCGCTCACATATACGTGATAAGTATCTCATCACTCCATAACGTCTCATTAATATCCACTAGGACGATTTTATAGGTAATTAGTTGTCACGGGTCGGCAGTGCTATGCTCAGGTAAATACAAGAAGAAGAATCTAAGGAGAGGAACTAAATCTGGGGCCCACTCGCAAGCATCTCTCAGCTTCCGTACGATGGCTTCACCCGCTAGATCAGACTTATCCTCACTCGTACGGGGACCTCAAAGCCATCTAACTTAGGTTTACCACCTATACCGCCTTACCAGCCCACTACCTAGACAATTCACGTCAATGTTTTTGTGTCTTGCATATATATATAGGTAGACCTTGTTTCTAGAGCATAAATGTTTCATCCTTTGACTTCGGTATATATAAAATAATCAGGAGCAAAAGCAGTTCAATATAACCGAGAATATATGCTTGCCCAAGAAGACGGGGAGTTTCTGTGAAGGATCATGAACTTCGCCCGGTGAAATCGTACACGCCAGGAAATTATTAGAAGACTCATATTTCCATTGTGTATTGTAGGGTAAGAGGAGCCAGCATCCAGTGAATATAATCTTTGTCTACAAATATGCTCCAAGTATCGTCATCTCGCCAACATCACTGATTCACCAGAACAAAAGCATTCAAAACACGCATGTTACACCTTCCTCCACTCATTTTTCCCCACCACCTAAATCAGCAGTAACCTCAATCTCAACCCTCATCCCCTCAAACGCTAAACTCGCCACCCCGACCCCCGTTATTGTCGGCTTATGCCCCTTACACCAAACCTTCAAATTCCTTACAATATGCCCAATCTTCTCGTCATCGTATGGTGCCATGTAAATCCGTAGCTTGTACACTTGGCTCCAGCCTGTGCCGCCGGCGTTGGTGAGAGTTAGCTGGACGTTTTTGAAGATTTGGTCGATTTCTAGACCGATGTCGGTAGGGATGACCTCAGTTTCGGGATCCCAGCCGCCTGTGGGGAGGTTAAGGTTGGTTTGAAAATGGGAAAGGGGGAAGGGAAAGCGCACCTTGGCCGGAGATTTCGATAGTGTTGTTTATGCGGACTGCTTGGCTGTAGTTCTCGAGATGGCGGTCCCCGTAGCCGGGGTAGGAGAAGTATTGGAGATGGGCCATTTTTGGGTATTTATTTCGTGGGTTTGAATATGAGTTTGAGGAATAGAAGTGAAGTGACTTTTACTTTTTCTCTTGCGAACTAAGGGGCTTTATATATATTTTCAAGTAGTAGTTGGTACCTTAGCTTTAGTGGATATTGACTGTGAGATGCATATGGGGTTGATAAGCTGCGCTTGGCTTGGTCATCTTCGTGTATTTCTAAGAGGAACGAGTGAGATCGAAGAAACTAGGCATGAGAGATTAGGAATCATGTTGCTACCTGTCAAAGCTTGTGTTATCGATCGTATGGGGTAATTTGTAGTCTAGCAGCACTGCAGCTTGGGAATGTGAGTGCAGAACATTTGGAATCATGAGATAGAAAGAAGCTGCTACAGGAAATCAAAATGATTGGTAACATTACTCACCCCCATTGGTCCCGTCGCAAGTGTCTCCGCCGGATCGGTGGTAACTTTTGGATGGATCACGTGGATCAGCAGCGGAAGTTAGGAGTCCTTAGCACTGGGCTAGACTCGCAGCCATCACTGATTGTATTCTTAGCTTTCTCATACTTCACTTAATTAGACTTCTCAATATACAGACGTATAAACTGTTCTTGGGACGAAGAAAAAAAAAGTTGTGTTCAACTGCCACGACAGTGAAGTCGCATTCTTTTCGTGTTTCCCTACACAAGGCTCCTCGCGCTCGATCTTGATGAGCTTCTACCCGTGTATGAATGGGAAGACGTCATTGCTACCGAAAGATCTCATGCCTCTCCCTGAGCCCAGGACTTCACTCACGATCAGAAACCCCTATTTCCCCGACTAATTAAGACGCGATGGCGTATCTCGTCCTAGTGGCAACGCTCTGCAAGTCGATAGCACAGACTCTCGTCATACACCTCATCGAATCCAATAGGACTATGCTCAATTGGTTTGGAGATTGCCCAAATTTCCTTCATGCCCAGAAGGATATCGAAGGGCAACGCCAAAACCTTGTTCAGGTATGCTTCTTTCTGTTCCACGAAGGCAAAGAGTCCGTCCCGCGAGTCTGGAAAGTCAGGGAGTATGTTTTCGATATCTTGTATATCCTCATGAAGCTTCTCGTGTAATGCTAGGAAAGAAGAATGAGGAGCATACACCTCCCAGCGGGACCCGTCTTTTCCAATGACATTGAAGGTCGCTTCTGTTTGCCCGTTACTAGTCACTGTCCCTCCAATCGCCAATTGTGCAAAATACTGCTGGCAAAGTGCATTCAAGCCCTCATGACCTGCAGATTCTCGCAGAACATAATAGCATATTTCGGGATCTGTCGGCTTTGTATCCAGAAACAGTATCCCAAGATTGTGGGCTAAATTATTTCTGATTTTCGAAATGACTTCGTCCAGATGTTTCAAAGTGGTGGCCCCCGCGTTTCGTTTCACTTGTTGTCTGACAGCTCGTCTCACAATCGCTTCAAATTTCTGGACCTCTAGTATCACATTCTTTTTGACTGGGTCAAAAGAAGCCCCTTTCAGAGTTGAAGAAGTAGTCGTCGAAGCACTGTTGGGCCCTCCAACGTCTTCAGTGCTCAAGGTTTCTTGGATGTCGTTTCCCCAGAAGTCATCTTGGTCGCTCTCACTGCCGTCTGAGAGACCTCGGTAGATCTCTGTCCTTTCGGAATGTGAAGATGGGATGGATGTATCATCATTGGAATAATCCAATTCCAACTCGAGTTGGGAGATTTGAAATTTATTTCTCGTGTGTCGTCGTGGGCTTTCTGCTGCCCAGGTGTTGAGATCATTGGCCATGTTGGGACGATCGATGTGCTGTATTTCGAGAACTCTGAATACTTGGATTGGAGGGCCGTCGAGGGACTCTTTCCACTTGCTTCCATTTATACAAGACAGTTCGCCCTTAATTTTGTGAGATACACATAATGTTGCACGATATGTGCTGCATGGAGGTGACGACCCAACCAACTGCATTTATCCGGTATGTTGTGTGACCCGGGGCTATCATCAGTGCGGAGCTCATGAGGGCTCGACTGTGGAATGTCGATTTGGAACACGCCAGACCACAGGACTCGGCGTGGGGGGCGGGACGGCATGGGGCGGCCTATCTACTAGCAAAAGTAGGTCTTCCCGTGTCTGCATGATCAAGTATTTATAATTGTACTACCTAGCGGCTGTCAACGGCCGTTATTACCACACGTGAGCAATGGAGAAACCACGAGTACCCCACGCAAGAGAAATGGCACCTCGTAAGATCACTCAAAACTCTCTCTTCCTAAATTGCACCATCGGTCCTTTTCGCTGCCCAACGAAGAAGTCTCCAAATTGGAAGATCTTTTTGTCTCTCCTACCCCAGCCTAAAGCCGGCGAACCTTCTCCCAAGCGATCCCCAGGCTGTAGTCTGAAATCCATCAGGTACAACATCCTTGCAATAATGATCATCAACTCTATGATTGCAAGCCTTTGGCCAACACAGTTGTACGACCCACTCGAGAAAGGAAAGAATGCTGACTGTGCGACAGCCACGTCCTCGGGAGTAACACCGGTAGCCTCATCAGCAATCCAACGCTCGGGTCTGAAAATGAATGGATCTCCAAAATACTCCTCTTTATGTTGAAGAGGCCATAAAGGAACGCCTACTTGGGCCCCCTCAGGTACGAATGCTCCATCGACCTCCATTCCAGGCTTTGGCACGAGTCTTGGCAGTTCTCCTGGAGTCGCAGGACACATCCTCAAAGTCTCGTCAATGCATGCTCGGAGATACTGGCATGCTGACAGTTTTGGGCCTCCCTTGATTTGCTCCACGTTATCAAATTTCTTGCGAATCTCGGAGACAAGCTTTGCATATACCCTCGGATAGCGAGTCATATAGAAGAAGAATCCCGAGAGAACCACCGAAGAAGTGTCCGAGCCAGCAACAACGAGAAGATTTGCTTCATCGGCGAGTTCGTCCCACGAATAACTAGTACCTGTTTCGGGGTCTTTGGCCCTGAATAAATAGTGGAACATGTCTTGCCTCACTCCTTTCTCCTCATTTGGACTGCCTTTCACACTGTCTTCAAGTTTTGCGCGCGCATCGAGACTCTCATTGATAAAATCGTAGAATCGATGAACTTGGGCAGGGGCGAGATACTCCAGGAGCTGATTGAGCCCTCTAGGTTTCCACCAAACCCAGGTGCTAACAAACGGCGAGAAGCCGATCTTGCAATCGTTAGGGTCGAACTCATAGAAATGGGACCAGAGCGACTCACTATATACAGGTACCTCACGAATCCCCCAATGATGTGAGGCATGTCCCGGAATGAATTCTCTTTCCGCTCTTTGATATTGAAAGATCGCCCGAAAGACAAATCACCCATGATATCGAACATAAGTTGATCTGCAAGATCGGAGGCAACTTCTGGCTCACTCCATTCTTTGTCGGCCCCATTCAAGCGGATCTCACACCATCGATCAGCATGCTTGATGATAAATTGTTCTGCAGAACGAACAGCTTTATCCGAAAAGACTGTGTTCAAAACTCGACGCTTACGAGCATGCTCAGGAATCTCAACAGTGGCTGCAGTACTACTGCCTTTATCATTTCGAGGAAAGCACTCATAAAGCTTGCTTCTTTTCAGTGGGGGCTTGGCGCTGTAAATGCTTCGATAAGCACTGGCTGAATTGTATACCAGTCCATTAGGCTGGAAACGAACCGCATCACCTGATTTAAAATCAATAACATGGCTTTAAAAGATTACTCGGAGTTCTTCAATCTTACCATATATTTGGTGGCATTGCCAAAGCCAAATGTAGCGGTTTCCCGTAACCGCATAATAGAATGAGGGTATGCCAGAAATCCTGGCGAAGAATGGGCCAGGGTACTTTGATAGCGGATGAAAGTAAAGGTTATAGATAGCGAATAAGATAAACTGGAGCAAAGTCAGCAAATACTACATTTGACTCAATTTCATGAACGCACATAACCGGCGAAGATTGTGGAACAATACAGTGCCAGTGAGGCTGGGGAAGTGTCCCAAGCCCGCTGAAAAGACATGCCTGTTGTAAGGTGATCAAATATCGTTGGCTGGCAGTCGTCAAGTAGAGGGTAAAGATGAAGTTTATGAGTCTGCGCTCTAGAGGGACAGATTTGTGAGACCGAAGGATCCGAATGGACATGACAAAGGTTGGCGGTGTGTAGCTCCACAGAAGGGCATGTTGGACAACTGATTGGGTCTGTCGTGTTTATTGTGGATTATGCCTGTGCTCAAGTGTGACCCCCTCGCTCTTCGATTGCCTGGGGACGGAAATCCCGAACAGCAGGGCTGCTACGTTTTGGGCTTGCTGGTTGGTTCGAATGATACGAAACTGATGCTGGATTAGCGAACTCGCATGCCCCGCTTTCATGCCAACTGGTCGGGTAAAACCCGCCCGTTACACTGCAATGCAGAGGCACAGTCTATCTCCTCACATTGGCTCTCGCTCAGTCCTCTGGTATACTGGTACCGCGTGCGATAATGACTACATAAGACTCGATGATTGCATATCATCAAACCGATATCTGCCTCCAAATCTCAGCAGAATTGAATCCACATCACGAAATCCTCTGTTAGTGTCTAAATTACTATTGGTACAACGACAGCAAATTCAAACATTTTATGACGACGGTGTTTAGACCTGCCCCACTTAGGTTCAAGGACTTGCTGGAGGAGATACAAACATGTTTGGAAACTGTGGATTAACTAACAGTGAGTGCAGGCGGAACAAAGGAATATGCATATGCGGTTGCAGGATGTACACAGGGACATGACGGGTAAGGTTTCCGTCTCCTAGGGGCAGGAGAATAATTTGCTAAGAAGGGGCAGGAAACCAAGCCGCAAACTCGAGGTTATTCCTAGAATTCAAGAGACGCACGTGTGAGATACAGTTCTCTTAGATCCTTACATTCGCAGCTACCACCACGCTGCCTGATCCCAAAGACAGTTTCCAGTATTGTAACTTTCTCAGCAAGAGACGGCTGCTGAAACCGACCGGGGACGCGGGTCTCACTTGGTGATCGCACAAGTTGAAAATATAGGCAGTTTCACCCATTTCATCCCTCATCATGATCAAAGGGTCATACTTGACGCGGCTTGCAACCAAAGATCTCGCGACGGATATCGTTGGCCTGCTTCGGGGAATGAAGATCCTTGTATTATGGACTTTGAGCGCGAAAGCAGAAGGAGATCGAGGATGGAGATCGCCAGTTGAGGTTTTGAAGCAGCTTATACGGCAAGTCCTGCATATGAGCCACTCGCTGCTCGATGAGCAGTCCACTGCTTTGAGCGCGGTAAGGTTCCAGAGTGCAACGACTGAGACTGACTGGTTTGCCGTGCTTGGCTCTGTTCTTGAGGGACTTTCCCATGTGTATATTGTGATTGATGCAGAAGTCATGAGTCGCTAATTTAGTAGCGAGATATCATGGCCCACAGCGTTTCTCGGCCTCTTCGAAAATTTGCAGACCGTTGTCAAAGTGGTTCTTCTCAGCTTTGGCGATAGCCCATATCTAGAACTTCCACGGATTGCGTCGGAGAGCACAACGATCAGACTCTACCAGGGGTGTTGATCTCCAATGGCAGCCAGGAGAAAAACGCTATATCGCCCGGGAACTCGTCGATGAGGCTCCGAAAGCTTACAGCCATTTTTGGTGCAGTCTTGATCAGAAGACTTCGGTTCCTCGTGTACGATAATGTGTTGTACGATCAGATATACTCAGCAGAGCTTTTCATTGATGACCCTCAAGGTTCCTCTCCAAAGGGATAATTGTACTTCAAAAGTCCATTCAAACCACCAACCCACCCATCATCATCTTCATTTTTCGCGCCTCTCATAACACAGGGCACACCACCAACCCAATCCCTCCCCTTCGTAATGTATTCCCCATTAACCCTAACCTCCATCCCAACACCGACCCCATGAGTCCGTCTCCGCCCATCAATACTGACTTCCAACTCCCTGCCCCTGTTCTTCTCGCTCAGCCGTAACGTGATCGGGGTGTTCGCCGGCAAAACCAGTGGCCTGAACGACAAGCTCCTCGGACAAATCGGCGTCATCAACAGACTGCTAACAAGCGGATGAACAATATTACCCCCTGAGCTCAAACTATAAGCCGTACTCCCCGTCGGCGTCGAAATAATCATTCCATCCGCCACCGCCTCCGTCAAAAAGCGACCTCCCACAAAAACCTCAATAATCGCCAGATGTGCCTCCTTGCCCCTATGAATAATAACCTCATTAAGCGCATGCACATCCCCCCTTGCGCTCTCCGCCGTATTATCACCCACAACCCTCTCCCCATTGCCATCAAACACCCCCACCTTAAGTCGATTCCTCAACAGCACTTTCGAGCTGCGCGTAGGCCCCATACTCTTCCCTCTCACACTGCTCCAACCCGTAACCACAGCTTCTGTTTCCTCACTCATAACATGTGGATGTTTCTGATCTTGCAATAGAGGGGACCCGGCCCCAGCACCAGACATATAAACCTCCCTAAACGCCCTCTTGAACTCCTCGAATTTCCATTCCCCCAAGAATCCTAGGGTCCCCATGCTAAAGCTCAATATCGGGGGTACATTTTCCGTTGCACTAAATAGAGAACTCGCGTGTAATATCGTTCCATCTCCGCCGAGAGTCGTAGTCATATCAACTTTTTGCGGAAGCGTGCCATGGCTTGAGGTTGTGTAGATGGGGAAGGGAAATAGTTTGTGGAGCTGGGAGGCGACTTTTGGCTCGAAGATTAGGGAGACGGAGGGGTAGGAGGTGTGGATGTGCTTTGCGTATTCGACGACGCTGGCGGTTACGTTGGGGGCGCGGTCTTTTTTTATGACGAGGATGTTGCGGGGTGGGGAGGGCCATTGGAGGGAGAGGAGGTCGGAGGTTTTGCTTTCTGATGTTGTACAATGTCAATATACATCTACATCAAGAGCGTGTCGCTTTTTTAACTAGGGGAGCGTACCTTGATATCGCGGTATGATTCTATCGGGTAGGTTCTCGACATCTAATATTTCTCGCCGTGCTGCCGAGCTACTGAATCCTCGTCTCCATATACTTTTTGGCAACGTCTTGAAGATCATGTTGGCGTGGTACAGAACCGGTAAAGGGACCGGATGCCTTTGTATTTATTTAGCCGGGAAGGTTGGGGGTTTCGCGGTGGCGCATTTTCATAAATATTCTCCGTCGCGTAGATAGTAGATCCGTGTTTCTGAAGGCATTCCCAAATATATTCTCACCAAATGAACAATGATGTTGTCAGATCAAGCTCGTCGTCGTCGATCCGCTAAGATGTTTCCCCTGTTTTCGGCGATAGCGATAAGCTTTTCGCCTACTGCAGGCAGACTTCGAAAACGTCAAGGCGGTTTCCTGAATGCAGCCTCGAGATACACCTGCATATACAATCCTCCTTGTTGAAAACACCTTTCATGGCCGCATATGGAGACAAGCAGCTGACAGCTGGGTCTGTTGGCAGTTTATAGAGCGGGGCATTCAGTTGCAAGCACAACTTGAGTCACTTCCCAACGTTGACCAGGTCCCAATACAGCCACGCGACCACTCGAGGCACACGACAGTCAGCCTCGGCGGAGTAGCACGTCTCGAGATATCTGCCCAACCCCTCGAAAGATACATATTTGGTGGTTGATCCCGCTACAGTAGATCATAGACATGGAGGACTCGAATATCAGACAAAGAAGGCAACCTACGACGACGCCGAACGGGAACGCCGGAACCGCTGAGGGACATCCGAGTGGGAAAGGAAAGCATGCGGTTTGGAAACAAATTGTGCGATTCCTTCTATTCTTCGTATACTTCCTCTCCAGCTGCGTCGCGTAAGTAATCCGGCCCTTTTGGGGACTTTTGCTAATGATATCAGGATCGTGTTAACGCAATGGATTGGCATACCGCTATACTGGTACAACCGGGACCTCTATTATGCGTATATGGCCTTGACGAAACAATCTTTCGGTCTGATTGTCACGAGTGCGACGCAATGGTGGACTCCTACAAAGATGAGGGTGAGCGGGGATGCTTCTGTGGCGGGGCAGATGAGTTTGACAAAGGACGGGAGAGTCGAGTTTGATTTCCCCGAGAGAATGGTTATGATAGCCAACCACCAGGTATATCTCACGCTTCTATACCAAGATATGAGCTAATAGTAGCAGATATACACAGAATGGGCATACCTCTGGTGGGTGTCGTACACAAACAAGCCCCGCATGCACGGCCATATCTACATCATGCTCAAAGAATCCCTGCGCAATATCCCCATTCTCGGTTGGGGCATGCGCTTCTACGGCTTCATCTTCATGTCCCGCAAGATGGAAACTGACGAATCACGAATGAAGCACCGTCTCGACCAACTCAAACAAGTGCATTCGGGGCCAATGTCTGGGCCATCGGGACTTGATCCCATGTGGCTTCTCATCTTCCCCGAAGGCACAAATGCCAGCGGGAATACGAGAGCTAAGAGTGCGGCGTTTGCTGCTAAGATGGGTATTGAGGATATGAAGCATACGCTTTTGCCTCGTAGCACGGGGACGTTTTTCTGTTTGAATGAACTCAAAGGGACAGTGGATTATGTTTATGATTGTACTATGGCTTATGAGGGTGTTCCGTAAGTCCCTCATCCTTCAAATCCCGAAATTCAAATTCAAACATTTACTAATACGTAACACAGACGAGGCAAATACGGCGAAGACTACTACACCCTCCAAGCAACCGCCCTCCAAGGCCAAGTCCCACCCTCCGTAAACATGTACTGGCGCCGCTTCGCCCTCTCCGAAATGCCGCTCCACTCCAAACAAGAATTCGACCTCTGGCTCCGCGCCCGCTGGGTCGAAAAAGACGAGCTAATGGAACACTACCTCACTCACGACCGATTCCCTGGTACCAAAACAGCAGGGGCAGAAAACAAAGAAGGAGAGTTCATTGAAGCGTACGTCCAATTACAACATTGGTACGAAGTCTTCAATATCTTCTCCGTCCTAGGCGCCACGGCACTGATAGCGAATCTGATGGCTACCGCTTGGAATGTGGTGTTGAAGGGGAAGCGGAATTGATTCTTGGAATGAATGAGATGCGTTACGTTGGTTTTTTGGGCTGCGGAGTAAGGGAAGGGGAGAATATACCATGATACACTTTTTTAGACACACCTTTGTCTTACGTTGAATTAGCGCGCAGCGGAAGACAGGCTTACGATACGTTACGTTATAAATCTTCACATTTTTCTCTACCTACGGCGTATAATACAAACTCGTCTGCCTCTCTCTTTCTTCCCTCGCTTCTCGTAATCCTTTTCTAGTCCATAATCGAGCGATTCGTTCATCTTCACTATCTTCTTCCTCCGTCCTGCTAGGTTTCTTCTTTGATGATTTTTTGGTCCTGGCTTTTGGTGTTGGGGTTTGGGTTGGAGTGCCTGATTTCGTGCAAGAGGCGCATAGGGCGTCAAGACGCGTTATGGTTGGTGTTATGGTGTGGCCCAGGAGGTATTTGTAGCGGCAGCATCTGGGGGGTTGGCGGGATGTGTGGCTGCAGTGGAGATAGAGGGTTATTGGCTGGTTGCACATTTTTGGGGATGTTTGGAGTGAGGGTTTAGTGTTGGTGTTGGAAATGGGTGCGGGAGTGGTAGTGGTATTTATGTTCGTGTTTGCTGTTGGTGACTCGGTGAGGGGTGGGTGTGATTCAACGACAAGTGTCGATTTGGAGATGTAAATGTTTCACTCGGAGCAGAAATCTTAGGGGTATACCATAAAGTAAACTTCCTTTCGATTCCGATGTGGTATCAGTGATGCGAGCAGAATGTGCGCTACGTTGTTACTTGGGGATAGTACTGATCAAGCAACAGTAAAGGCATTGAGATGCATTCTCGTCACGTGTTGGATTATTGGAATGATGCCCTATCCTCGGGCAGAGGAGTAGGGTATATATATCATTGTTTTCTATCTATCATAATACTCTCCTCTCGCTCTCTCTTCTCCCTAGCTTTCCTCAACCTCTTCTTCATCCAAGCCTCCCGGGCGCGTTCATCTTCTTTCTCATCATATCCCCATTCCTTCCCTTCAGGTGCCCGCCACAAGATCTTCGTTGCACGCTCGCAGTATGGGCATAGCTCATTGATTTGATTTGTTTGTAGCGTAAGAGAATGCCCCATCATGGATTTATACCGACAAATCTCTACTTCGTCATTGATGGTGTGGTGGCAGCGGGTGTAAAGAGTTTTCGGTTGATTGCACATTGTTGGTTTGTTTCGAGGTCTTAGGGATAAGAACTGCATCAGGAGAAACGTTGGAGTGATATAGGCCCTTGATACCTTTGTGTGATTCATGGTCACTCGTTTCACTCTGAGTTCACAAGTTTCTCGTTTAGTTATTCAAGAAAACTTTTATGTTCTACCTTCTTCTCACCCATCCATGGACTCCGGAATCCTCACCGACCCCTGAAAAGCACCCGTTCTTTTTCCTTGCTTTTCTTTCTCTCCCCTTCCTTTCTTGCCTTGCAATCTGGGCATTTCTCATGAAAAGGATATACGCGCCTTTCTGGTGAGTGGCCTGTTTTGCCTTTGTAGAGACAACGTATAGTCTTGTGGGGTATCGTATGGTGGCAGCTTGTGTAGTTGGAGTAGTTTCGATAGCACATTGTGAGTTTTGTTTGCGAATCTTGGAAAAGCGGGGGGAGATATATGTCAGGGTTTCGAAATGATTCACAATGGTCGCATTAATAGATGTTGTGTATTAGAACTCAGTACAGAATTGTAGTTTGGACAAAGGCGGTCCTGCGCCTGAGACCCCACTTTTGCTTAACCCCTTCCCCCTAAATCCAGATTCCACGCCCCGGTGGATTAAAAAAGCAGCACTACTTTTGAATGTGCCGCGCCGAATGGGACGTTCACGGTCCGCGTCGAACAGGGGCCCGCTGAAAGGCAAACGCGATACTGAAAAATCAAAGACGACAAATGTGGAATTTAGGGTCTCAGAAATAAATATGTGCCCCCTTATCCGCGACGCGAAGCAGCCCCCACAACTCTACTGCCTGACGCGATCTTTGGAATCGCTATAGTTGCCCAATGAATTCGAGACCGATCCAGTGTATTGATGGCCGAACATGAAATCTGCATCATACAACCCACTATCCATAGACAGAGCTGCAGCATGAATGGGATGGTGTTCGCGTGGAGTTGAAGAAGCTGCTTCATTAAGAAAGGCAGATTTCTCGGAGGACGTTTGCGTGTTGAGAGTAGTTTCGGTATCAGATAAGGGGAATTGGCGTAGACCCTCATTGTTGCCGTAAGGGAAGACTGCTTCTGCATAGTTAAGAGTAAAACGGAGTGCTTCTTCGTCCAGAGGGATTGTATCGGGGTTGGGAGGAGCTTCCTCGGTGGCTTCGGAAGAGGAGTAATTGGAGACATCTGGTATATTATGGTGAACGATTGAAGTAGCAGGCTCGTTATATGTGCTACCGTGGATTGACTGAGTCGTGTCGATGTTGTTGTTGTAGTCCCAAGTGGTGAAGTAACATGGACTTGGTGGGCCTATAGTTCCTGTCTGGACCTTTTGATTTCCTGGTATGATATTGTGGGTGAGGGGACCGAGGCCGATAATGTCTGTCTTCGTTAGTGTATTGTACCGTCTGGGGTTAATTCTCTTACCTTGATGTTGAATCTGCTGGGAAGCTCCCTGGGCAGTGAAACCCTGCTGGTCTTGAGGCATATGGAGGGTCACTATGTTGCTGTTAGTTACCGAAGACAAAACGATCAGAGATGCCTTCCTTACCGGCATGTGTGTCGTTTATATGTTTGGTAATCCTGCCGAATCTCTTGGCCTTGTATGGGCATTTGGGGTACGGGCAGTGCTTAGGTGGTCCATGGAATTCCTTTTGGTGCCGCAACATATCATATCGGCGCGCGAAGCAGGCTCCGCAGTCGTAGGGCACCCAGTCGCATTTTACCTGACCTTCAGCGGGGAGTTGGCCGGTTTGAGCCATGGTAGGCTGTCATTTGGCCGCGATGGATCCTTGTGTGTTGCGGCTTGAATCGAGATTGGCAGAAATGATAAGAGAAGACACGTGTAAAGAAGCGGAAAGTGACTCCTCTAGATGGACTTGTTGTTCGAATTGCCGTGAGGAATATGGGTATTAAGTAGGAATTCATTCCTCTCGTGGTATCGATTTTCATTGCGCAGACTGGAACAACGTACGACGAGTCAACTCTGTATAAACACCCTATCCTGGCTTTGTATCGCCAGTAAACCACTACTCTTTTGCTTTGACGGGAAGGTGCGTTTGGGTAGAAACATCGTTGCTGAACTTGGATAGCCATTAACCACCAAGTGTATGGACTCTGGAGCCGTTGTGGCTTACCTTTTGGGAGCGCAATGGAAGAATGCCCCATGTAATACTGGGTTTAATTCTGTAGGAAGCCGATGTATGAGGACGGATGACTACATAACTAACACGTAAGAATAGATAGCTAAGACATGAGGTCTATTACCGGCGCTCATTTTAATACTTCTTTCAATCCAAAATGTCTCAAGAAATAATATAAATGATATATGCGAAGATAAGTCGGGATAATAACTTAAAATTAGAGAATAATTCCAAATCTTCCGACCATATTTCCCTGCGGCTTATGAGACGATGTCGACGAAAGACTATAGCATTTACGAAGGCAGGGTCTGGAATGGTTGGTCCCTGCTTGATATTTCAAAAACCAATAAATAGATCTATCCGCTGTGTTCAGCGACTCGTATCTGGTGGGAACCTTCAACTAAACGATATATGTATGTATGAATGGACCCCAAACCGGCTCTGCGTGAGTGCTTCGTCTGATAGTAGACCCCCATTATACCCTACGCATCACCTTTTACGGAGATATGTCCGGCCGGGACAGGGCATTTCATTAGTACCAGATCTGCGAGTTGTCATTTTTCTAGGCTATCAAGCAGTGCATTTGTTGATACTTCGTCTCAGGCGAAACAACTGTAAATCCTTCAAGCCACCGCAGGGGGTGACAACAGGTGATCAACCACCAAAGCAAAACCCTTGTCCTGTGGGTCAACGCTAAACGCAGTTGCCCGATTACTATCATGGTGGTACCCTGAGAACTTTTGTCCTCTAGGCAGCCTTGGGGGTGGAAGCTCGAGCCACAGCGGAGAATGCCGCGGATTT